>ERZ887851.222-NODE-222-length-58588-cov-15.584474_pt1 | contig 58588 bp, 48 predicted proteins | sample MGYA00521100_ERZ887851 | MGnify/ENA primary metagenome ERZ887851 (study PRJEB32303, sample SAMEA104408602) | aquatic metagenome | biome: Brackish water; feature: Pelagic; material: water | place: Baltic Sea | collected 2014-06-06T16:11:00 | depth 11,444 m ... | reverse complement strand
AACAGACATCCGACGATTAATAGTTTTTTTGTTATGCTTTTCATTACCCATAACGCTTTGGCTAAACTGCGTTTTAATGCAGTTTAGGTTTTGTTAGCAAATGCTTTTTTTAACTGATTCAAAATAATTACTCTTAATTTTTTTTAACTCCGATTATTTCTGGCAATTTATATGTACCATTTAATACGCTATCATCTGGCCCATAAATACGTAATACAGTGTAGAAAGGTCCTTCAGGTGTAGGTAGCCAATTACCTTCTCTACCTTTGCCGGGAGAATCCGTTTGAAAGTAAATGGTCATCGAACCGTATTTATCCTTTTTCAATGATTTAGTTTGACTACCTATGCTGTATCTGCTTATTGAGTTTTCAACCAAAAATCGATTTGGAAGATCGTACATCGTAAAAGACCAGAAATAGTCAGACTTTGGTAATTCATCAGCAGAGAAAGTTATTGAATAATTCTTTTTACTTCCATCAAGTAATTCGCCATTAATGTCCGTTTGAAAGCTAGGATACATGGCCTGAGACGGGTAATTCCCAAATTGGCCAACGACCACTCCAACAGTTCTATTCAAATAATCTTCACCTATAACTTCTCTTGTGTTAAATAGCTTTTTACCGTCATTTGTAATAGCTACCTGCTGATCAATTTCTCTACGAGCTTCTTCAATACCAGCATTAATCGCCTGCACAACTGAACTGTCCATTTTATTCGGTTGCCAATCCCTGCCAGCTTCAATACCTATTTTTTTGGCATTTTCAAGCATCGTCTGATCTGCTTTATTAGGAATGATATAGTCTAGCATAAAATTTGCGTACTTAAAGAAATTGATGTTCTTTAAGTCACTAGATTCATAGCTAATCCAATTTATATTTTCTGATATTATTTTAGGTTCAGATCCAATGTATGAACTCAATGGTTGTAGAATATATCCGTTTTGTATATTCTCCATCGCTGGGATGTCATCTTGACCATTTACTCCGGTTCTAGTTAAAGTTCCAATAAACTGAGATTCCGTATAAATCGTACGCTTAATACCTTTCGGAATTGGTCCGTCAAAGTCTTTTGTAGTTAATAGGTAATTCCCTCCATCTTGTCCATCGATAATAGATCCAGGTGCATCAATTACATACCCCCACATATCGTCCCATTGACACACATAATATCGATTACCATCTGAAGGAGGCATGGTCAACACCCACGGCTCAATGCGCAAATCGACCCATGCCCAAGAATAGGGAGTATTATTATTTGGTGTGGGAATGTCCCTGTTTTCTGGAGTAGATAAGCCATAGTGTTTGTAGACTCCAAATCCTCCTATGTATTCTGGTGCATTCTTATTAATTGCTTGATTGTACATCGTACCATAATTATATACAAGAGGAAATAAGGCGATGTAAGTTTCTTTTGCAATGCGTTTTATTTCATTCTGATCCAGTGATTGCTCATTTTTAGTTACTATCTTTTTTTCTCCCTCACTCTTACATCCTAACATGGAAAATAGGATGATAGAAGTAGTTATTATTTTGTATTTCATAGTGGTACTATTTGTTTTTGCTAACTCCTTTATATACGCATAAAAATAGCACATATAACTCAATATAGAACGCTATGTGCATGTTTTTGCATTATATACCAATATTCAGTTTTTCTATTGGACTTACGATGCGTTTGTAATTTTCAGAGTTTACATGGGTGTAAATTTCGGTAGTTTTAGGGCTTGAATGCCCCAAAATCTCTTGTATGTAACGTAAATTTACTCCCGACTCAAGTAAGTGCGTGGCATAAGAGTGTCTTAGGGTGTGCAACGTGACAGGTTTTGTGATATTAGATTTCGCTTTTGCTTTTTTAAAAACCGACTGAAGACTACTTCCAGAATAATGCGCTCCCGAGGCCCCAGTAAACAATAGACCATTTGGTTTGTAAGCTCTAGCGTAATTCCTGAGAAAAGTAAGCGTCTTTTCCGAAAGTGGGACCATTCGGTCTTTTTTACCCTTACCACCTTTTATGTGAATGAGCATTCTCTCAGAATCGATATCATTGGTTCTTAAATGAATTAACTCGCTGCGCCTCAATCCACAAGAGTAAATTAGAGCAATCATTGTACGGTGTTTTAAATTTACAATACAATTGATAAGACATTCAACTTCCCGCAAGCTTAAGATTACAGGTAGTTTTTTTTGTGAGAAGGGTCGCTCAAGATTCGTGATTTCTATTTTGGAGGTCTCGCAATGCTCATCGAATAATTTTAATGCATTGATGAGCTGATTTTGAAAGGACACAGAGTAATTGTATTTAAAATGTAATTTTTATTGAATTCTTGAACATGGTCATGCGTCAATTCATTTAGGTCGCATTTGTGATGAAATCTAAAAAATAACTGCAGACAAGAAATGTACGAATCAATAGTGTTTTGACTGTACCGAATGGATTTTAAATAATCTGAAAAATGTTCCAACGAGAGCACCGCAGCTTCTGATGGCCTTGGTAAACTTGGGGCTTTCAATTTCGGTTGGTCCAGACTTTGAGCGGAAAGTTTTGACGCATCGATTTGAGCAAACACACTGAAATGCTTCTTGAAATGTTCGATTGCCGAAAAAGAACTTGAAATAATCCATGAATTCGCTTCTTTGAACCATTTTGCATTCGGGTAATGTCGAAATTCTTGAACAAGAATCGGATGGTATTCAAAAAAGCAAAGAATAACCCTAGTTTTTTGGAAAATACCATGATTTAAATGGATCGTTGGCTTCATTTTGTGGTAGGTTGTACGGATGTATTTAGATTAAGTTAGTCAAAATTGTGGCCTGAAAATGCAATTTTGATAAAAAAATAAATATGATTATTTCCTCTGTATTCTGGGCAAATTGACCTTCCAATGCTCTTTTTTAACGAGCACTTTGTATCTTTGGCTTCTGAAAGAATGAGAATTTCGATAGTGATAACTTTAAGTGGAATCAGTAGGCTGAAAAGTTTGTGATTCTCAGAGTAAACTGAAGTGCAGATGGATAATAAAGTGAAGATTCACATTGTTGGAGCAGGGGTTAGTGGACTCGTTGCAGCGAGAGTATTAGAGGAAAAAGGCTTTTTCCCAGTCATCATTGAGGCGACAGATCGTGTGGGAGGAAGAGTGAAAACGGATCGCTTTCGTGATTTTCAATTGGACCATGGGTTTCAGGTACTTTTGACGGCGTATCCAGCAGCGCAGAAATACCTCGATTATGGAGCTCTGGACCTACAACGCTTCTTGCCAGGAGCAACCGTATTCAAACAGCAAAAACAACGAATTATCGGAGATCCTCTCAGGAACTTAGGGTTATTCTTCCCAACACTGTTTTCCGGAATCGGAAGCTTTTCCGATAAATTAAAGATCTTTCGACTCAACAAAAGGTTGAAACGTAAAAGTGTGTCCGAAATTTTCGCTGCAAAGGAGAAAACGACGCTAGAATACCTGATCGATTTGGGTTTTTCAGCAGAAATTATTGATGACTTCTTTAAACCGTTTTTCAGTGGCATTTTTCTTGAAACTCAATTAGCAACATCAAGTCGAATGTTTGAGTTTGTCTACAAAATGTTTGGAGAAGGAGATGCGGCTATCCCAAAAGCGGGGATTGAAGCCATTCCAAGGCAACTACTGCAAAGCCTGAAACACACAACCTTTCATTTTGACACAAAAGTGCAATCCGTTCAAGAGGGAACTATTTTACTAAAGAATCAGTCACAGATTGAAAGCGACTATACGATCGTCGCAACTGAAGCTAACAGTTTAATTGGGAATTTTCAAAAGGACCCAATTTCATGGAAATCCTGCCACACCCTCTACTTTGAATCAGAGAATAGAGTGATCCATAAGCGACTGATTGGATTGATTTCTGAAAAAAATACGCTCATTAATAATATCGTTTATCACACTATTCTGGAAACAGAATCAACGTCAAAAAAAGAATTGCTGTCAGTGACTGTTATCGATGATAAAGGTTTGTCCCATGAAAGGCTAATCGAACGAGTTCAAGAAGAATTGGCATTGTTTTGTGGGATTAACGTCGTCACGTTCGTCAAACACTATTCTATCCCGAAAGCTTTGCCAAACATAACGAATCTAGCGTATGCAGTTGCTCCTTCGGAAACTCGTTTGTTATCCACGATTTATCTCGCTGGCGACACGCAATTAAATGGATCCTTGAACGCTGCGATGATTTCAGGGGAACGCGCCGCTTTAGGCGTGGTCGAAGCAATTACAAATTCGATTTCCTGAGAAATTTATTATTTTCTTTGTCTAGGATATGATAATTGACGTTTTGTAATTTTTGGATAGTGTTTTCTTGTATTCATGGTTAAAATGTAATGGAAAGAGTGTTAAATTGATGATCATGAATAAAATGAAATAACTTTATATTTTAATCACACTGCTAGTTTTTGGTACCAGTGTTGGATTTATTTTTCAGTCGGGAGGTTACTCGAATGTCAGTATTGTAGGATCAATTGTTGCCTCTGGAAGTTTGATCTCTGGAGCTCTTGTTGTTGCTTCTTTGAAGGATGATTAATCAAAAAAGTATCCCGGAAAGATTATGTGCAAGTTCGCGTCTACAGCTCGCATGATAACCTGAAGCGCTGACGGATAATTTAACGTAGGACATTCTGAAAATGGTAGAAAGTCATTATTTTGTTTCATTATTTAACCTGTAGTTATGTAGGCAATCGCGGCGCTTTATCAAAAGCAAATTATTGGAATTAGGAAAATCAAAAAGAACAGTGCAAAAGTAACTAGAGTCATTGCGAGTGGAGCTAAAATTGATAAAGTGTTCTTAAAATACCTTTGCAGTGGAAAAAAGCCTAAAAGTGAAACTGAAGAATGGACGTTTGAATATGTCTTGAGTACCTTTGATGAGCGTTTCAAAGAATAAAGAACAATGGTAATCTCGAGGTATAGTTTTGCGAGCAGTTATATTAAGTCACTCAGATAGATTTTCGGGAAATTAAGTTAGTCCGTTCTTTAATTTCAAGAATCACGAGCTTTTCGTTGAAGACGTGAGTGAAATAAGAAAAGAAGTAAGTATGCTGCTAATAAATGATTCAAACAGATCCAATACATGTCAAACCAAGCGGCAGTTAGATGAACAAATCATGCCCGCGCGAAACAAATTGAATCAAATGTAGTTCGGGTGAATATTTGGCCTGATGAATACGTGCTGAATAAAAAAATCTCACTCCTTAAACCATCCCGAATACTTCACGTAATTCTTCGCAATGCGCATCACCTCTCCTTCAAAGAGCTCTGGAGAAATATCCTTTACTTTTTTGGCTGGAACGCCCGCCCAGATGGATCCAGATTCAACGCGAGTACCTTCTAACAAAACCGCACCAGCAGCGATGATAGATCCTGATTCGATGTAGCAATCGTCCATAACAATGGACCCCATGCCGATCAATACGTTGTCTTCAACAGTGCATCCATGAACCAAGGCGTTATGCCCAACTGAAACATTGTTTCCAAGAACCGTTTTGGTTTTTTCAAAAGTGCAATGAATGACAGCGCCGTCCTGAATGTTGACTTTGTTTCCCATGGTTATCGAGTTGACATCCCCGCGAATGACTGCGTTGAACCATACGGAGCATTGAATGCCCATGGTCACGTCACCAACAATAGTTGCATTTTCTGCGAACCAACAATCATCGCCAAATTGCGGGCTTTTTCCTCTACATTCTTTAATCAATGCCATTTCCTCAGTTTTGAGAACTAAGGTAGGATTTGTAGGCGGGAATTAATACGAAAACCCGCTATTCCTTGAATACTTTATTGATTACAGATCCAACCTTGAAATAATAAACGCCCCTGTTTAGAGCTGAGATATCCAAGGTGATTTTTGATTCAGACTGATGAATAATCTGTACTTGATCGTTCACGCGTTTTCCTTCCATATCATAAATCAAGAGTTTCTCTGGCTCGTATGCAAAGCCTTCAATACTTATTTCTGAAGTGCTGGGATTCGGATAGATTTTTATTTCAGGACTCTCTGAAATTTGGGAAATCGATTGGAAAGTGAGCAAGCAAAATACCAATGGAAAGAATAGTTTCATGATGGTTGGATTTATTCTACACCTCAATATCCAACTTTAATTTCGTGCGAACGAGTGACTTCTTCCCAACGCGCAAGTTTCAATTCCCAACGACGAGCAAACGTCAATATGGAGGTTAAGAATCACAGATTAATAGAGATTACAGAGAACGTCCAAGTTAAATAACTAGGAGAAATTTATATCTTCGAAGGAAGTAGAACGCAGCTATTTCAATTCATGAATTACATTCCAACTTTATTAACGACCATTGCATTGTTTTTTTCGTTTGTCAATTTTGGGCAATTTGGATTTGAGTTCGATGCATCAATTCCAGTAATTCGCAGTGGTGATACTCTTGACAATCCATGGGGAGGAGGTTTGAATTATCCGCAGTTTTCAGACTTCGATTATGATTTTGATGGCGACCTGGATTTGTTTGTTTTCGACAGAAGCAGCAACAATGTTCGCGTGTACACCCAACAAGGAAGCACGGAAAAATATTATCAACTCGCTTATGGCGCATCGGAAGATTTTCCATCCGAATTGAGGTACCGAGCGACATTAATAGATTACGATGGTGATGGAAGAAAAGACTTGTTCACAGCCAATCTCAGTGGTGTTCGGGTTTATCGAAATGTGGGCGATCAAGTGAATGGCTTGCAATAGGATTTAGCCAAATCTTTACTCTATACAGATTATCTTGGAGTTCAGGAAATTCTTGGGATCAGCGTTGGGGATATACCGGCAATTGTCGACGTGGATTTCGACGGCGATTTCGATATTTTGACCTTCAATTCTCTTGGGAATCGCATTGAATACCATCAGAATCAAAGCATGGATTTGTATGGAATTCCTGATTCACTTGTGTTTGAGTTAAGAAACGAGTGCTGGGGGAAGTTTACTGAAAACGATAACAACAATGGGGTCAACCTGAACGATCTGAATTCACCTTGCGTTGGCGGAAACATCGGGAACCCTGAGCGCCAACAGAACAGTGAGAACCTCTCGAAGCAAGGAGAGCATGTGGGGTCGACAATTCTCGCCTTGGATATTGACAGTTCTGGCGTCTTAGATTTACTCATTGGCGATGCCGCTCATTCTAGTTTAAGTCTTTTAACCAATGGAGGTACATCCGTTAATTCGGATTCTCCAATGATTTCGGTAGAATATAATTTCCCCTCCAATTCTATTCCAATCAAAATCACACTCTTTCCAGCTTCGTTTTTCATAGATGTCGATTTCGACGGAGTGAAGGATTTGATTGCTGCTCCGAATGCGCTGAACATTTCATACAATGAATCCAGCGTCAAGTTTTATAAGAATATTGGCACCAACGGAAACCCGATTTTCGTGTATACTTCTGGTAATTTTTTACAAAATCAAATGATTGAACATGGGACAGGCTCCGTGCCAATGCTGTTTGATGTGAATGATGATGGCTTGAAAGACTTGGTCATTGCCAATTTCTTTCGATTTAAGCCTGTTTCCGACAAGGAGAGTACAATTGCTTACTACCGAAATATTGGGACGGCTGCCGACCCTGTGTACGAATATGTCGATTAAGATTATCTGAATTTGTCGCAAGTATCGTACGGGTTAAGTTCCACACCTGCTTTTGGAGACCTTGATGGTGACGGTGATGAGGATTTACTTCTTGCCACAAGCAGCGGAACGTTTGTTTATTATGAAAATGAATCGACGGGAACTGGCGCCGTTTTGGGGGTACCGATCTCAAATTATCAAGACAATTCAGGGAATGTAATTTTCGTAGGAGAAAAGGCCCACCCAACATTTTTTGACTTAAACGAAGATGGCTTGTTGGATCTTATTGTGGGGAAGAAACAAGGAACTATTTCGTATTACGAGAATGTCGGTAATTCAAGTGTTCCTGCTTTTCAATTGGTGAATGATAATCTTGGAAATGTAAATGTTTCCAATGTCGGTGCAGACGGTTACGCAACGCCAGAATTTATTCAAGCGAATGGCGAGATTCACATGTTCGTAGGGAATTATGACGGAACACTTGTTTACTATGATAGCATCCAAAACAATTGGTCACCTGGAAGTAATTTCCGACTGAGATCGAACAATTATTTGGGGATTAATGTGGGACGGTACAGTGCTTTTTATGTAGAAGATTTCGACAGTGATGGCAACTTAAATATGTTGGTGGGATAAGATCTTGGAGGAGTTTTCCATTTTCAAGCCGACTCACTTTCGAGCGTTTCGCTGAATGAATTAAAGTCGAACAACGACCTAGTGATTTACCCAAATCCAACCAATGAAAAGATCACCATCTCTTCGCAAGAAAGAATTCAAAACTACACCATTCAAGACATGAAAGGCCAGCGTCTGATCTCCAAGGAATCATTGCAATGGAAGGAAGAGGTGGATCTTCGTGACTTGCCTCAAGGGATTTATTTACTTTCTGTTGAACTTCAAAGTGGGGCACTTTTCACCAAAAAAATCCTGAAGCAATAATAATCATAAGTACTTCACTGCCTCTCGACGAGCCAATCCTTCTAACTTTATTTCATCGACGAAAGATCTTACCACATCGGGATTGTATTTAGAATACTGTCTCAAACTCCATCCAATTGCTTTTTGAATAAAAAATTCATTCTCACCTTGGTATTGAATGATCAAATCTTTCAACAATTCGAAATCAACGGCATCTTTATATTTCAACTGAAAAATTAAGCAAGTTCGATTCAACCAAAAATTATCAGAATGCCGCCATTCTTCGATAATCGTCTTCTTTTGTTCTGGAAATTTGAGAAAATAGGCACCGACATAATTCGAAGCAATAAGATCAACAGTTTCCCACCATGACTTCGAGACGATAAGCCGTTCCAACGATATGTGATCCGACTTTTGGATCAAGTTTTTAGGCGTTTTGTTCAAATAGTCTACTGCTATGTACTGATACTCGCGCTCGTTCAACTCCCATAAGGCAAAAGCGACATCGAAATGATCCAAGGAGAGTGGCTTTATCGTTTGAAACCATTCTTTTTCAATCGCATTCCGCTGAGGTGCTTTAATTCCAAGACATTCGAACTTATTTTTCAAATAGTCAGACATGCTTGAGGCAATTTCCGGATTGCGTGCGCGCTCCATTTTAGCTTGAAGCTTTTGAATAGATTCCTGCAAAGTCACTGAATTCATGGGTGATAAATTTTAAGCCAAAATATTCATTTCCGTTGATTTTTGGGATGTAAATCGCCATTTTCCCTCGGTTATATCTGGATGTAGTATGAGAATTATTAACTTCACCTAATTCGAAAATTAAAAAAGAGAATACGTCCATTATGACCGCAGAATCCATCGAAAAACTTAAATATCCAATAGGAAAATTCAGTATCCCACATGAAGTCAGTCCAACTGAATTGGAGGAGTTTATTGAGATAATTTCCAACTTTCCGAAAAAAATGGAAGAATTGGTCGCAGGAATTAGTGACGCTCAAAAATTGAAAACGTATCGCCCTGAGAGTTGGACATTGCAGCAGGTAGTGCATCATTGCGCAGACAGTCACGTCAACGCCTATATTCGATTCAGATGGGCTCTCACAGAGGACAATCCAACGATAAAGGCGTATGATGAAAATACTTGGTCACAATTGCCAGACGCGAATCAACCCGACTTAACGGATTCTTTGATTCTCATTCATGGAATTCATCGCCGATGGACCAAATTACTCCGCTGTTTGACCTTAGAAAATTTCTCTCGTACTTTTTATCACCCAGAAAGCAAAAAGACCTATCGTTTGGATCAAGTTTTGGCGAATTATGCTTGGCATTGCCAACATCATTTGGCGCACGTAGCACAAGCTCTGGCAAGTGAAGATGTAAAAGAAGGAAGTTCCATTCAATAAGAATACCTAACTTAAAAACAATAAGAAGACATCATGAAAAATCTACTACTCGTTATTGTTTTGATCGTTACCAGCGGTTTGACAGCGCAAGAATTACCTTCCTACAAGATTTATGATTCCAAAGGAAAAGAAGTTGATTTTGGAAAAATGGTAAAAACATTGGATGCATCTGAAATCATCCTTTTTGGAGAGCAACATAACTGCGCAATAGCACATTGGCTTCAATTGGAAGTAACAAAAGCGCTGGGCGAAAAGAACGAATTAATTTTAGGTGCAGAGATGCTCGAAGCAGACAATCAAATTGGTGTGAATCGCTATTTGACGGATTCGATCGATCGAAAAGGTATGGATAGCACCGTGCGTTTGTGGTCCAATTATGACACAGATTACGCTCCATTGGTTGATTACGCAAAAGAACAAGGAATTCACTTTGTAGCGACAAACATCCCCAGAGAATATGCGAGTTTAGTCCACAAAAAAGGAGGGTTTACCGCATTGGATTCTTTGAGTGAAACGGAAAAGTCTTTCATTGCACCATTGCCAATCAAATTCGATCCTGAATTGCCACAATACAAAAAGATTCTGGAAATGATGGGCAAGCATGGAAGTCCAGATTTGGTGAAAGCACAAGCAATTAAAGATGCAACAATGGCGCATTTCATCCTAAAAAACTTTACTGAAGGATCCACTTTTATTCACTACAACGGCGCTTTTCACTCTAATTATTACGAAGGGATTTTGTGGCATTTGAAGCAACAACAGCCAGATTTGAGGTATGCAACCATTTCAACGGTGACGCAGATCAACGTCAATAAGCTCGAGAAAGAATATAAAGGCATCGCTGATTTTGTTATTGTCGTGGATGAAGATATGACGACCACGTATTAGTATCAAAAAAAAGCCCTGAAGCCCATTACTGGGTCAGGACTCTTTCGGTTTATAGATTTGTTTTTTTAGTAACAAGTCACCATAGCATTCGCTACTTCTTCGTCACAGTTGAATGTCACAACAGCGAGAGGAGCAATACGAACTAAATCGCAATTTGGACCTGTACATTTTGGCAAGATCAATACCTCAGTTACAAATCCACCAGCGAAACAAGCAGAAATTGTGGTTACCTGGTAATTCAACGGACCATTGTAGTTGTCCAAACATCCTGCTATTTGAGCAGCTTGTTTTGTTTTTAGAGTAATTGGTTGTCCTGTTTGCGCAAACGAACTAGTGGCAGACGCAATCACAACAACAAAAACGAGAATTAAATTTTTCATCGTGTTTAAATTTGGTTAATGATGAGCGCAAAGTTGAATAAAATTTCGATGAATCAAATAAAAATGACGATTAAATGTTGTTATTTGCACACTAGCTCGATATAGTGTGCAAAAAAAGATTGCTTTTTTCAGTTAAATTACCGTTTCAACAGCAATTCATAGCAAAAATAAGGATGTTCCTTCTTGTAACTTAAAAATACGGGACCAAGATCCGTATATCCGCGATTGGTGTAAAACCTCTGGTTTCTAGGGTTCTGACTGAAAGTGTCTAGACGAATGGCGTCGTAATCGTTATCGAGAGCCCAGTCCTCCGCGAAGTCCATTAATTCTCTCGCAATGCCTTTTCCTTGATGCGTTGGATGGACGGCAAGTCGGTGAACAACGATATTCCTATCCGATTCCGATGTTGACCAATTGATTTCCGCGTACTCTGCGTCCTGCGTTTCATTCAGAACGATAATCCCGATCACTTCATTGTTTTCCCGATAGGCAAAAAGCGTTTCGGTTCGAATATCATTGCTGAGTCGCTCAAGATCAGGGTAATTTTCATCCCATTGATCAATGCCATTTTCGCGCATGTGTTTTCCACAAGCTCGAGTCATCGCTAAAATAACGTCTAATTCGTCCAGTTTTCCCGGAGAGATCATCTTAAGAAATTACGCCGAGTTCTTTTCCTACTTTGATGAATGCGTTGGCTGCTTTGTCCAAATGTTCTTTGGTGTGCGCTGCTGAAATCTGCGTTCGAATTCGTGCTTGACCTTTTCCAACAACAGGGTAGAAGAAACCAATCGCGTAAACACCTTCTTCCAGAAGCTTGTCAGCAAATTTTTGAGACAATGCTGCGTCGTATAGCATAATTGGAACGATAGGCGAGTCGCCTGGTTTAATGTCAAAGCCTGCAGCGACAATTTTATCTTTGAAATATTTTGTGTTCTCTTCGAGTCGATCGCGAAGCTCCGTAGTTGAACTTAAAATGTCAAAAACTTTGATCGAAGCTCCTACAATGGATGGTGCTAAAGAGTTTGAGAACAAATACGGACGTGACTTCTGACGCAGCATATCGATAATCTCTTTAGGACCTGTGGTATAACCTCCCATAGCTCCACCAAGTGCTTTCCCAAGTGTTCCTGTAATAATGTCAACTTTGTCCATCACACCGCAATGCTCAGGAACTCCACGACCTGTTTTTCCAATGAATCCAGCCGAGTGACATTCATCCGTTAAAACCAATGCATCGTATTTTTCGGCAAGTGCACAAATTTCATCCATTTTGGCTAAATCACCATCCATAGAGAAAACACCGTCCGTGACAATAATTCTGAAGCGTTGTGCCTGAGCTGCTTTCAACTGTGCTTCTAAATCAGCCATGTCGGAGTGCTTGTAGCGATATCGTTGCGCTTTGCAAAGACGAATTCCATCGATGAGTGAAGCGTGGTTCAACTCATCTGAAATGATTGCATCCTCAGCGGTGAATAAGGGTTCGAAAACACCACCATTCGCATCAAAAGCGGCAGCATAAAGGATTGTATCCTCTGTTCCGTAGAATTTCGCAATTTTCGCTTCCAATTCTTTGTGAATGTCCTGTGTTCCGCAAATAAATCGTACCGAAGACATTCCAAAACCATGCGAATCCAGTGCGTCTTTGGATGCTTGAATGACATCTGGATGTGAAGACAAACCAAGGTAATTGTTGGCACACATAATAACAACATCGTCACCTGTGCTCACATGAACATCTGCTCCTTGAGGTGAAGTGATAATTCGTTCGCGTTTGTAAATTCCCGCTTCATCAATGGCCTTTAATTCGTCTTGTAAATGGTCTTTTATCTTTCCGTACATTTTTGCGTCTTTTGATCTCTAACAAAAATAACAGAATTGTTTGATCTAGAAGGAAAGCTAGCGGAGAGAAAGTCTTGAAGTTTGAGAGGAAATACGAGATTCTATTTTAAACTGCGAAGCGTACGCCTTTAAAAGTTCCACTTCAAGTTGCGGTTGTTCAGAACGGCAAAAGAGATTTTCCATGAAGGCGTCGGTGCGATTTTATTTCCATCCGACAGGACGCCATAAATTCCGACGCGAAGCAATCTTTTTGAAAGTTTGAAGTTGCGCTCCAAACCTGCTAAAATTTCGTAATGCTGCCATTCAAACTCTGGTATGTAAAGTGCTCCGCCCCCGAACACCAAACCGATTCCTGTTTTCTTCATGAATGGTATTTTATTTAGAATCGCTCCTTTGGCATGATGTACGTAATGCGCTTCGTAATAAATTTTTTGAGTTGGTAGCGTAGAGTCCAATCCCTGGAACGAAAACAAGGGGTTCGAGAACCAAAGTGGATCGCTTCTCCTGTGGAATTTTTGATCGGCATCTTTTAAATTGCGAGTGTTAAGGAACATTCCAGTGGTGATGTGATAGCTAGATGTACCAATCAAACCAAGATTAAAAGATTGTCGCACTCCAAAACGGATGTAATCATGATCGACATCGCTTCCAAAAATGGTAGGGATTCCCTTTTGATACCAAACGTAAAAAGTGGGCCATTTTGATCCTAAAATCACTTTTCTGTTCGGCTCTCTCATGTATTTTTGACCTGGGGTGTACTTCAATGTCACGTCCAAAAGCATTGCTTGGTAGGATTCGAATGCCGTGGGATCATTATTTGGTAAAACGCTATCCGCAAAATTGAGAAATTTGTAGCCATCCAAACTACGTCTTTCTGAAAATGAAAATTGCGTTTCGAGAAACATCCCATTGGTAATTTCGTATTCATTTCCTACTTGAAGTTCTGTGGTCTCGATAAAGTTATCTCGCTTGTAAATTTGAGTGATTGCGTCAAACCCTCGGATCACATCGAAATTATGGCTGAAACCAAGACTCGCCGTCCCAAAATGAAAAGGGCTGTACCTAAAATCAATGTTGGTTGCACCTTTAATGTCCTGATTTAAAAAGCCATAGGAAACTTCTGTATAACTATCAATAAATTGTTCGTTTTCCCATTTCTTGAAATAGAAAAAACCAGGAGCAACTCTAGGTCCAGCAATAAAAATAGGTCGAATGAGTCCCGCCAGTGAGTTAATGGTCCATTGTGATTTTTTCGCTCTATTTCGATGATCAACACCCCACCAGAGGACTTTCAGTGCGGTCACTTTATTGAACACGGAATCTATGGAATCCAAATACTCAACGCGATGCGTGTATTCGTAAATGCTGTCTTTTGCTAAAATGTAAGCACGTTCTTCAGGTGTCAACTCTTCTTTTCTTGTCTGTGCCCAAAAAGTGGTGTCTTTGTCGTACGCTTCTTTTTCTGTAAACGCTACTTCATTGCTAAAAAACTTCGGCGGAAAAACGGGGTTGAAATTGTATTCATCAAACGTTGCGACGGTTTTGCAGGTTGATTCCTCGGACTTGTATTTTACGCCATAATCGAGCACTTGTTTTTTTAAGACACAGAGGCTATCACCGGGATGATCGTATTCCTGATAAATAGTAAAGTAGTCATAGATCAAAAGATTCCCTTGTTCCATGGTCAATTCAAGTTTCTGAACCAGCCATAGCGAATCAATAACGTAGATGTAGCCTTCAAGTGTTGTCGTCGCTATATTTCTGGGCGTAATCTTGATTTTATCGATTTTGTATCCGTCCTCCATATATTGCGCAACGAGTCGGTATTTGTAGGATAGAATTCCTGGTCCAGAAATAGGGGAGCTTACTGGATTTTCATGAAGATCATCGAGATGCAACAAATTTTCGAAGAAATTGAAGTTCGATTTTACGGTAGTAGTGTAATACAAGTTATTTCTTTTGGCACCTCTTTGTTCGAAGGCATTTCGAAGTTCTTTGACCTTACCATTTCCCCCGTAGTTCAGAATTAAATCGACTTCTACGAGGTTCATGTTGTTCGCAAGAATGGCGTCCTCTTTGCGTTGTTCTGCAAAAGGATCTTCAATACCATTTGGATCATTGTTTTCAGCTTCCGTTTCTTTTTTCTTTTTTTCTTTTTCAGAGTTATCATCGTCCTTGCGATCAATTTTTTCCGTAGCTCTGATGTATCCATGGACAGTGTGCGGATGATTCCACGGGTTGATGGTGTCCCGTTTGGCTACAACTTTCAGCATTATATCGCGCCCAGGATTTGTCTTTTTTGCGGCGACTGTAATGTCTTCAAGTTCTTGAATAGCGGTTGGAAAAAGAACAATGTCTTTGATTTGATCACCGTCAGATATGGTAACGTATGATTCACGGTCCTCATAACCCAAGGCACTGAAAACGAGAAAATATTCGTCGGGAAAAAGCCGAAGTTCGTAATGTCCCTCAGCATCCGCGATGGTTCTTAAATCGGCGCTGTTTTTCACATAAACTTTGGCAAAGGGAATGGATTCTCCAGTTTCATCCATGATGTTACCACTCAATCCAAATTGAGCCACTGCGTTCGAATGAAGCACCAAAACAAGCACGAAGAAGAACAAAAATCGCCACATAATATTTCGTTGGATCCAGCTATACTTTTATTTACAACTGATCTGACACAAAGCTACTTAATACTTTTGCTCGTAGAATGCAGAAAAGTGCGAAAAGAAACGAAATTGGGAGGAATTAACAATAAGAGGGATTAACGGTTTTCCGTTTCTTCTTTTGACTTATCCCCGTAAAATTCTTGGTGATTTTTCTCAAGACGTTTCATCATCCATCTTCTGGAGAGGAATGCCATAATTGCAATGGCAGCGAGAACATAATAATATCCCCAAACCTCAAAACTGTCCTTGAACCCCATTACTGTCACGATAACGATGATGGCAATCGCTGCGACCAACCAGAAATAAAGCATTATTTTATTGTACGTCTGCATGAGGTGAATTTTGAACAAAAATAAGGATTTCAACGGGAAACTCAATCATAGATTTTCGCGTCGGGTTTGGATATAACGTAATTTTTGAAAGAGTGTGAGGTTTGAATTCCATTACCATGCCCCGTGATTCCTTTTCCTTCTCGTTTGATCACCACATATTTATTCGTGTACACACTGCTGTCTTGCTGATTGTAAAAAAGTTCTTCTGTTTCGAGTGTTTGTTTTTTCTCGTAGTTGTACAAGGAAACGGAGTCCCGAACAAACATAATTCCCGTAACGTGGTTGACTTCACCGTAAAGCGCCGTGAGCGTCGAACCAATTTGACCTTCTGATGAAAAAAAATCGACCTTTAGACCGTCTTTAAGTTTGGTGACGCGTTGTGGAAATTTATAGGTTTCTGCTAGCGTGGCTTGGATGCGCACTTGGGCATAGCCCGAATCTGTGTAAAGGATTTCGATGTTTTTGGTGACTTCGTCTGGCGCCTTGCTGTCGTAGGTTACCTTCTCGATAGTCTCAAGATCATTCACACAAGAAAAAAGAATACCTGCCATGAAAATCATGACAGGTATTGCAAAGTATATTTTTTTTGTCTTTTGCATTATTGACAAGGAGCGACTGAAACTCCCCAACAAGTTAATGTAATGGATGAAGGATTTCCAGCGTCAAAGCATTCTGATTTTGTAGGGTAATTTGATTTGTACGATGAAATTACACCTCCCAATCCAGATGCTCCGTTTGCTTGTGCTTGCTCCAACAATTGAACTGCATATACGTAGTTCGATTTTCTTTCGAAAGTTGACTCACCACAAGACATTGCTGTAGCTCCAACAGATTGTCCCATGATTGAAAGGGCTGAACCTCTGTACTCACCAGATACCGCTTTCGCTTTGTTGTACGCTGTATTGTAAGAATTCATTTTGAAGTACTCCGCAGCAATTTTGTAACGGTACTTATTTTTCTCCTCTTCAGTTGTTGCGTTCGAAAGTAACTTTTCGTAGGCATCAATTTTTTCTCTTGGACTTGAAACGCCTTCAAGGTAGATTACAATAACATCAGGATTGTTTGGATCCAATGTATACAATGTATCTGCTAATCGTTTAAACTCTTTAGATTTCTTGCACTCCAAATCGATGAGAAGGTTTGCCATGTCCATCATCATCGGCATTGAGCTACCTTTTTCCGTTGGCAATGCTTTCAAGAATCTAGGCATCATTGGAAGAATGTCGTCACAAGTATTGATTACCTGACGCATGTATGTCGTTAAATCTTCTTGGATTTTTGGTGCAAAATTCGCCTCATTGATCAACTTAGACAATGAAAAATATTCTTTTATCAAACGTTGTTTCAACTCTTCTTTTGCTTCTTCGTCTTGCTCCACATACCACAAAGAGTAGATGTTGAAGTAGTACAACGGGATAAACAATTCATTCATGTCTTTTCCTTGCTTCGCAATTCCACGAATCAAGTATTTATCAGCATTAACGATGTCTGGATTTGTTTGTTGCAAGTAATAATATCCACGATTGATATCGTCAGCTTCGTTGTATAGACCTTTTTCCTCCATTCGTTCCCACGTTCTTAGGAGCGTATCGAGATATTTCAAGTTTTCTTCACCTTCCGTGTCGTTCATTACACTTTGAGTACACGCGATCAAACGCTCGTAATTCTCTTTCCCGAATTCGTCGCAGATGTTTTCTGCTTTGATGAAGTACTCCACAGCTTCCTTGTAATTAGTAAAGCTCATGGCGTCGTTTGCGATTTTACGCATTCTAAGGCATTCTCTCTCTTCACCAGTTTCGCTACCGTCTTGAGCAAAACCACTTACTCCGATCAACAATGTTCCTACTACAAGTAAATTTCTAAGTTTCATCTTTTATTCCTGTTGTGCTTTTTTACAAGCGTTATTAGTTTACTTTTCGTTTCTGGAACCATCTTTCGGCTGAGCCTGGGGCAATTGAAATACCGAAGTTGATTCCATAATACTGTTCATTTAATTGGCTATCATCTGAAGTGCCTCGTTTTCCTATTGCCAATCCAAGATTGACAGATGAAAGAGAATTTCCTAATGTCACCGGTATACCAAATCCAAATGTTGTGCCAAAGTCCCTTACTTGTACATTGTTTATCGAGTAGGGAAGTGTATAGCTGTAGAAACCAGCGCGATACCTTGTTTTTTCGAAGATATTGGTTTTGCTAGTATTCATTTCAAGATTGCCTTCTGGCGTGAATTGTATACCTGTACTGATTTTTGAAGTCTTTAAATACGCTTGTGTTGGTTCGTAAGGATTTGAGTATTGCGACCAGTCGGTAGTACTAAAGGAAGCGTGAAGTTCGATGACAGGGTGAAGCGTTCTTTGAATTTCTTTAGAGTCTGTAAATGAAAAACTATAGCTCAGTCCATAAGTAAATTCAGGTGCTGTTCTGATGCGCTCGTTCGAAAGTTCATAGTACAAGGTGGTATCAAACAAGTTGGGATTGTTGATGTTTGTCGTTGTGAACACGCCCTCGCTGAACGATGCATTCAATTGTTGAGATGGATCAATGGTAGCATAAAGTCCAATCTTGTGATTTTCGTTAAACGCATGATTGAAGTACATGCCAAGATCGTAGTGAAGGCTTCTTACATCAATTCTTTTGATACCGACGCCACCGCTAGGATTAAGTTGAGATGCTGAAGTCCAGGCTCTGCGTTCGTTGGTTACATTTCCAAAAAGCCATCCACCTTGCGCTCCAAATGACAGTTGTGTGCTGTCTAAGAACCAGAGAGCGTCTACCGAAAAGCCAAGAAAAGCTTCGTTGATCCCTCCGTCACCAGAATATCGGTAATAAATGGAATCGCTGACAACAAAGTCACGTGTTGTAAACTCATATTCTCTCCCAGAGTATGGTTTTAGTCCAAACCCAATTCCAAAATGCTTTGCAAAAGAAAATCCCATTGCGAAACTCTGTATTCCTGTAGCTGGGTTGAATTCTCGTGTGTCGTTTTGATTATAAAAGGACAGTCGCGAAGAGATTCCTGTGGTAAAAAGTGGTTGTCCTTTTCCTAGTGCGTTGTACGATGCGGGGTTGTAGAAATTGAGCGTTGACGAGTCGATCATGGTGATCTGAGTATTCCCAATCCCTGAAAAAATCGCATGATTGTTACTGGAAATCTCACCTAAACCATAGTAGCTGAATGGGTTGCTGCTCGCATTTTGCGCAAAGGAACTAATTCCGATAACTACAAATAGAACGACTAGAAAAGTTTTACGCATTATGCTTATAAATTTCAAACAGACCTTTGAGGGTCAAATTTTCGTCTGCAAAGATGTCATTTTTTACCTGTATATCAAAGTAAGACGCATCTCCGCCGGTCATAAAAAAAGTTAAGCTGTCAAAAAGGGATTCATATTGCGTCACAAATCCTGCCATCTCTGCGTTTATGCCATTCATCACGCCTGAACGTATGCTTGTTTCGGTATTGTTACCAACGAAGGCAACGGAAGATTTATTGGATAGCAATGGAAGTTTTTCGGTGTAATCATTTAAAGATTTGAATCGAAGGTCAATTCCCGGAGCGATAGAACCGCCGATATATCCCTTTTCTTGGTGCACCAAATCGAACTTAATGCATGTACCGACATCAATGCTGACACCAAACTCTGTTTTCATTTCTTTATGAACGGCCACCGCATTGCAGAGACGATCGATTCCAAGTGAGTCTGGTGTTCGATATTCCATTTTTAAAGGCAAATTCATTTGGTGATGAACCACAAATCCATCAAATTCATTCAAAAGTGCTTTGGAAACAGCGTCATTGACAACAGAAGAAATAACAATTTTTTTTGCTGTTCTTTCCCTGAGTTCCGTGAGTAGATCATCGATCTGGTTGCGATCAAATCGCTGAACATTATGGAGTTGTCCTTCGTTAAAAGAACCCAGCTTAATAGTGGTATTACCAGCATCAATGACGTAAATTTGCATTCGACAAAGATAACGAAGAAAAAAATCTTTCCATCAAATGTTGATTTATAAAAGAAGTTGTTAACTTTGCCCTCGCCTTTACGTAGCGACTAGCGAAGTAAAGTGCAAATTTAGGTTGGTGATATAGCTCAGTTGGTAGAGCAATGGACTGAAAATCCATGTGTCGCTGGTTCGATTCCAGCTATCACCACAGAAGACTCTCAGAAATGAGGGTCTTTTTTTTTACAACAATTTAGCGTTTAAATGAACCAGAGCTGGCGCTACCGCTTGGCTCGTCGAAGCTGTGCTTCAACGGTTCGGTAGGTATTAAATCTGTTTGTAGTTTTATTGATTCATCAAAAATGGCAAGTACTTTTTGTAAAGTAAGATTTATCAAGAAAGGCAAGAAAACGAATGGAAGATAAAGGTTCTATGGTAAATGAGGTAAGAAATTTTCGTAATCGGAACAAATTTAACCAGCTTGTATAGCTTTACCAAATGTTGATTTTCGATTGGAAAAGTGAATCATTCAAAAATCCTCCCCCTAACCCCCTCCGAAGGGGGAACTGTTTCATAATTCAAAATTCGTCATTCCAAAACATAGGGCAAAAAAATGACCAATCCAACCGCGATAGCAATCAGCGCAGCAATTAAAACGCTGCCCGCAGCAATGTCCTTGATATTTCGAATAGATTCCTTTCGCTCGAGGGTTACTTCATCGCAAAGTCGTTCTAGGGCAGTGTTGACTCCCTCCAAAGCGAATACCAATCCCGAAGTCAGAAGTAAGAGTGTCCATTCGAGCCGATTGACCCCAAAGTAGAGCCCCGCCATTATAACAACAAGAAAGGCAGTCACGTGAATTTGAAAGTTTCGCTCAGATTTCAAAAGCAAAAAAAGACCACGGAAAGCATTGATGAAAGTGCGAATCACTGCTTGACAATTTTACCAGTATAGAGCTTGTTTCCGTCCAAAGAAATGACATACAAATAAGCGCCGTTCACCCAATTTCCCGTTTCAAAGGTCGTGGCGTGAGTTCCGCTAGTGAGGTTAGAAAGCGTTTGTTGCTCGACCAGTCTACCTGATAGATCGAGAACGGAAATTTCCACATCACCAGCTCCAAACAGCGAGAAACCAACAGAAATTCCTTGGTCAAAAGGATTCGGCCAAGCGGTGTGATAAGACGGTTCGAGTTCCGTTTCTTCCACCGCAAGATTACATTCGCCAGGCATATTCGCATCGATCCAAAGAGATCGCTGTTCCATCCAGGTTTTTAAATAATCCACATCTTCCTGATACGTCTGTCCCACAAAACCGTTCCAGTTGACGTACTGTCCAATAATCGGCCAGCGTTGGAAGTTTCGAATGCGCGCACTTTGCAAAACATTCGCAAGCGAGTCGATGTAATTATTGACATTGGTGGTGCTTAAAATACCTTGTCGTAGTTCTTCCCAGCGACAGCGTAACGCGTTGGTGTAGCCTGGTGAATCCAAAAGACGCTCCCACCAAAATGGAATAGCGGTGGTGAAGTTGCAGACTTCATCGAACTTATATTGCCAACCCGTTGTCGTTTCTGCCAAACAGTAATCAGCGTTTCCGTAGGATAAGTTGAAGTCCCACATCGGTCCAGCTCTCAATTTTGCATTCCAAGTGATCGTATTTTTGTCTTTGTGCAAAAAGCTACTAGATCGATAGCCGTCTACCGTGCGACCGAGTTCCTGCAAAATGAAAAAATCATGAAAAGTTTTGTCTTCGATATAATCGCGCCAACCTCCCGTCAGATCGTCGAAATTGGGACCGTTCACAGCCGCTTCGAAATCGCCAATGTAATTCTCCATATAGGAAACTTGCATCGAGTTCAATTCATCAAATTCAGGATCGTGAAATTGAAAAACGACTTCGTTGTCGTACAGTGATTCCCAAGTGTAACCCACTTCTCCTGTAAGCTTGTCAACTTTTAAAATATAACCTCCCGTCAAGGTGTCCAGCCAGGTGTTCGGGATGTGGAGTTTTTGAATGTCCACCCGATCCCCGTCAATTTTGATGCGTTCCATCGCCACATACACGCCGCGATAATCCCCGTCAATAACCAGTTCGCAATAGCGCGTCGCGGGTGCATAATTCCCCATTTGTCGCGCGAATTCATAAGTCATTACATTTCGAATCAAAGTTTTATCCGGGTAGGGACCGTAAAGAATCCAGTCGTGCTCCACAGGCATTCCCAGTAAAGCAATCGGATTGTTGTTGCCAAGTGAATCCTGAGTCTCAAAACCATATCCTTTTTTCGGATATTGTTGTGAAGTTGATCCACGGATTTCAATGAAAATATCACCATCGTAATTGTTGTACGGATCCGTGATGTTGTTCATATTTCCCGTTCCATTATTGATGACTCCCATGTGACAGGTGATTCGCGGATCGTCCTGAATGGTTTGTCCTTGAGGTGTCGTGATGACAACAATCGGTAAATTGGAACTTGTGAGCGTTTGTCCATGCAACTGCATTAAAACGGAACTCAGCAAAAGCGCAAGTAATATAGTTCGTAACATAAGCAGTATCCAAGGTACGAATATTTGTGGATTTTTAACGTGCAGGATTTCTTCGCTATTTTTTGCAACATTCAATATTCACACTACCTTTGTGTCAGTTCATTCTTATAGACTTATAAAGAAAGGTGGAGGGACAGGCCCTGCGAAACCTTGGCAACCTATTCAGAGTTCAATCTGAAAAAGGTGCCAAATCCGATCCTAATGTTTTGTTAGGTAGAGATAAGTTCGGTTGATATCCCTCAACTTTATTAGTCACAGAAAAACAATATATGAAGGATATTAAATCATTACTCGAAGAGAGAATATTAGTACTTGATGGCGCAATGGGGACCATGATTCAGCGGTATAAGCTGGAAGAAGAGGATTTCCGTAAAAATTGGTTTGAAAACCATGAAAGCTCCCTGAAAGGGAACAACGATTTGTTGTCATTAACACGCCCAGATGTCATCAAAGAAATACACGCGGCATATTTTGAAGCAGGAGCGGATATTGCAGAAACCAATACATTTTCAAGTACTTCCATCGCTCAAGCGGATTATCATTTGGAAGATGCTGTATATGAAATCAACTATCATAGCGCGAAAATTGCGAGGGAAGTGGCAGATACATTCACCAAGAATGAACCAAATAAACCCCGTTTCGTTGCCGGCTCCATTGGTCCTACGAATAGAACTGCTTCGATTTCTCCCGACGTAAACGACCCAGGATTTCGAGGTGTCACATTTCAAGAATTGGTCGATGCGTACAAAGAGCAAGTCAACGCCTTGATGGATGGTGGCGTGGATTTATTGCTCGTTGAAACCGTTTTCGATACACTGAACGCCAAAGCTGCTTTGTTTGCGATAGATGAGGTCTTCATCGAAAGAAATGAGAAAATACCAATCATGGTTTCAGGAACGATTACAGATCAAAGTGGAAGAACGCTTACAGGTCAAACAACAGATGCATTTTTGATCTCTGTTTCTCACGTGGACTTACTTTCAATCGGGCTGAACTGCGCCTTGGGTGCCTCAATGATGCGACCTTATTTGCAAGTATTAAACAAAAACGCACCGTTTGGAGTCAGTGCCCATCCAAATGCGGGCTTGCCCAACGAATTCGGGGAATACGACGAAACTCCTGAACTCATGGCAGCTCAGATTAAGGAATTTTTAGACGAAAAACTCGTAAATATTATAGGAGGTTGTTGCGGAACGACTCCAGAGCATATCGCGGCAATCGCCGAATTGGCAAAACAATATTCACCCAGAAAAATAGCAACTGATGTCGAACAGTAAAGTGACTTTAAAGCTCAGTGGATTAGAGCCTCTCATTGTAACGCCAGAAAGCAATTTCGTAAATGTTGGAGAGCGCACAAATGTTACGGGCTCAAGGAAATTCCTTCGATTAATCAAAGATGAACTTTTTGATGAAGCCTTAAGTGTTGCAAGAGATCAGGTAGAAGGAGGCGCACAAATCATTGATATTAACATGGATGAAGGAATGATCGATGGGAAAGAAGCCATGGTCAAATTCCTAAATTTAATTGCCGCAGAACCGGACATCGCAAGGGTTCCTGTAATGATAGATAGCTCGAAATGGGAGATTATTGAAGCAGGATTGCAATGCGTACAAGGTAAAGGTGTTGTCAATTCGATTTCCCTTAAAGAAGGGGAAGAGATTTTCAAAGAGCAAGCTCGAAAAGTCAAACGGTATGGAGCAGCGGTGATCGTTATGGCTTTCGACGAAGACGGACAAGCGGATAGCTATGAAAGAAGAATTGAAATTTGTGAACGCTCGTATCGAATCCTTGTAGATGAGGTGAAATTTGCGAAAGAAGATATCATTTTCGATCCCAATATTTTCCCAGTTGCAACGGGAATGGAAGAGCACAACAACAACGCATTGGATTTTTTCCGAGCGACAAAATGGATCCGCGAAAATTTGCCAGGTGCGCACGTCAGCGGCGGCGTTTCGAATGTTTCGTTTTCATTCAGAGGGAATGACGTAGTTCGTGAGGCGATGCACGCAGCATTTCTGTATCACGCCATTCAAAACGGAATGGATATGGGAATCGTAAATCCATCCATGTTGGAGGTTTACGACGACGTAGACAAAGAACTTTTGGTTTTCGTAGAGGATGTTTTACTAAATCGAAGAGATGATGCGACCGAGAGATTGTTAGAGTTTGCGGAAACGGTGCGGGGAGATGGTAAGAAACGCGTGGTGGATCTTTCCTGGAGAGAAACGAATGTTCAGGAACGTTTGACGCATTCTTTGGTGAAGGGTATCACCGATTTTATTGATGAAGATGTGGAAGAATGCCGCCACCTTTTTGAAAGACCAATTCAAGTCATTGAAGGGCCTTTGATGAACGGGATGAACGTGGTCGGCGATTTATTCGGAAGCGGAAAAATGTTTTTACCGCAAGTGGTGAAGTCCGCCCGAGTGATGAAAAAGGCGGTAGCGTATTTGTTGCCGTTTATCGAAGATGAGAAAGATGGAAAACGCTCGGCCGCAGGAAAAGTGCTCATGGCAACCGTGAAAGGCGATGTACACGATATCGGAAAGAATATTGTTGGTGTTGTTTTGGGATGCAATAACTATGAGATCATTGATATGGGGGTCATGGTGGCGCCAGAAAAGATAATTGAAGCAGCGATACGTGAAAATGTAGATGTGATCGGCCTGAGTGGGTTAATTACCCCTTCTTTGGATGAAATGGTCACAGTTGCGAAAGAAATGGACCGTGCAAATCTTAATATTCCACTGATGATTGGAGGCGCGACAACATCTCGAGTGCACACAGCGGTTAAAATAGAAGAGCATTTCACCAAAGATCAAACGGTGCACGTTTTGGATGCTTCGCGATCGGTAACGGTGGTAGAAAGCTTGCTCGGATCAAAAAAAGAGGCATTCGTGGCAAACTTGAAGCAAGAATACGCCAAAGTTCGAGAGCATCACGCTAAAAGCAGAGCAGAAAAGACCATTCTTCCACTCGAAGTTGCACGAGAAAACAAATTTCAAATCGATTGGCAAGAGCATCAAATTGAAACACCTCGTCTTCTTGGGACCACATCTGTTGAGGTTCGTACAGCCGACCTGCTAGATTATATTGATTGGACACCTTTTTTTAGAACCTGGGAACTGCACGGGAAGTATCCTGCCATTCTAGAAGACGAAATAGTTGGAGCAGAGGCCGTGAAATTGTTTGCGGACGCAAAAGAAATGTTGAGAGCTATTGAAAATGAGAACTGGTTGACACACAAAGGAGTGATCGGTATTTTCAAAGCACAATCTGTTGGAGATGATATCGAATTGTTTGACGAAAATGGAAGTCATATCCATACCATTCACACGATGCGTCAACAAAGTCAAAAGGCCAAGGGCGTTCCGCACATTGCGCTCGCAGATTTCATTGCGCCAAAAGAAACGGGTTTGCAGGATTACATGGGAGGATTTGTGGTGACGTCTGGAATTGGCATTGAAGAAAAGATTGCGGCGTTTGAGGCGGATCATGACGATTACAACTCCATTCTATTAAAGGCGCTTGCGGATCGTTTGGCAGAAGCCTTCGCAGAATACTTGCACGAAAGAGTTCGAAAAGAATTTTGGTGCTATTCGAAAAACGAAGAATTGACAAATGAACTCTTAATCAAGGAGAAATATCGAGGGATTCGTCCCGCACCGGGATATCCTGCTTGTCCAGATCATACTGAGAAGATTGGTTTGTTTGAATTGCTGAAGGGGACGGAAGCAACGGGAGTGAGTCTGACCGATAGCCTAGCGATGTATCCAACAGCAAGCGTGAGCGGATGGTACTTCGGACACCCAGAGGCAAAGTACTTCGGTGTCGGCAAAATTGGAAAGGATCAAGTGCAATCACTAGCGGAGAGAAAGAAATTTGCAACAGAAGTTATGGAGCGTTGGCTTTCACCGAATATACACTAGGGTATAAATGAGTAAAAGCAGCTCGGGAGAGCTGCTTTTACCATAACCTAACCTAACCACTATTCACTGAAAAAGACTTCTAGTTTGATTAAAGAATCAATACTAAATCAATCTTTTCAGAACAAATGTAATGCACTGATTGCGATCTCAAAAGATAATTTTTACACGATTTTTTTAATTCTCACACTTTCGACTTGGAGATAGTTACCATGAAAACTAATCCATTGCATTTATCAACACATTCATAGGCGATATTTATGCGTTCATAGAAAAAAGACATTTTCAATTGTTGGAATCCTAAATTATAATAAAGTAGCGATTATTCGACGAATTATAGGATTTACCCGACAAAAAATCCTTTCCTTACTATTTCGAATTCTCTTCAATCGCTTGACCATTAAATGATTGTTCCGAGAAATGCAAAAAAAAAGGGAGCTAAATGCTCCCTCTTCAAATTAGATGTTACTCTTCATTTCCCAATGAAATAGCTTGTAGATCCAAACCTTCAATTGGTGCATTAATAAGTACAATGATGGAATAATAACGAGCGTTAAGAACGTCGCGAATGTTAGTCCATAAATGATCGCCCAAGATAACGGAGCGAAAAAGATGTTATTATCTCCTCCGAAGTAGATGTTAGGATCGTATTCCGAAAACAAGGAGAAGAAATCGATGTTAAAACCAATTGCCAACGGAATCAAACCTAGGATTGTCGTGATCGCCGTCAACAGTACAGGACGCAAACGCTTTTTTCCTCCTTCAATCGCTGCTTTTACGATCTCTTCGTACGGAAGCTGTTCTGTTTCCGTTAAGCCTAACTCTTCTCGTCGTCTTTTTCGGATTTGATTCGTATAGTCAATCAGTACAATTGCATTGTTTACCACGACACCAGCAAGAGAAATTACTCCAATCATCGTCATCATAATCACGAAGTTTTGACGTGAAATCAACAATCCAAGAAGTACACCGATTAAGGATAGAACTACGGTCAACATGATAATTATCGGCATCGAGTAGGAGTTGAATTGCGCCACGATAATCAACAAGATCAAGAATACCGCAATCAATAACGCACTTCCTAAAAAGGACATTTCTTTTGCTTGTTCTTCTTGCTGCCCTGTAAAGTTAAAGCTTACCCCTTCGCCGATACCGTCGTATTCCGACATCAATTCTTTCAATTCGGCAACCACTTCATTGGCATTTTCGCCCTCCGTCACATTCGATGAAAGCGTTACCAATGGAATTTGATCTTTTCGAACGACTCCAGTAAAGGAGGAAACTTCTTCAGGATCTTCAATCACAGAACGAATAGGAATGTTCAATAATTGACCTTTGTTATTTCTGAAAATCAAACGTTGATCGAGTAAGGCATCGAAACTTTCGCGGCTTTCTTTGTTGAATCGCAATACGATATCGTAGGAATCTTCACCTTTCGTGTAAGTCGCAACATCTTGCCCCAACAAGGCTTTACGAATAGCCATTCCGACTTGATACGTGGAGGCATTCAGTTTTCTCACCTGATCACGATCGACAACAATTGGAATTTCGGGACGGTTCGCCTGAACATTGAGCTTCAACTGCTCCACACCTTTAATTCCCTTTTTCTGTACACCTTCTTCTTCAATGTACTTTTTGATCTTTTCGGCTTCTGCAATCAAGTCGCGATATTCACCTTTTCCAGTCACTTCAATATTAATTGGAGCTCCTTGGGGTGGACCGTTCGATTCTTTATCAACGGAAATCTCAACTTCTGCGGTAAATTCGCCCTTCAATTCTTTTTGAATTTTCCTCAAAACGTCCGATGTCATGATTCCACGTCGGTATTGGAATTCCGTGAAGTTTACTGTGATTCGCGCTTTGTGCGGCGTATTTCCCATTTCAACACCTGCGGCTGGGTCACTTGTTCCTTCTCCTACTTGAGAAATAATCGAGCGAATCAATTGCTTGTCCGCTTCAATTCCCGTTGTGTCATCCTCATCGCGGTATTCAGCGAGAATCGTGTTTAATTTTTCTTCAACCTCCAAGGTAGTCTCATTGGTAACAGAAATATCCGTACCAATTGGGTGAGAGATGAAGATGTTCACATAATTCGGTTCATTCACAGGGAAAAAGTCCACTTTTGGAGGAATGATTGCCATCAAAACAAACGAGAGAATCAACAAACCAAACGTTCCAAAAAGGAAAGCCAATGGACGTCTTCCAGCTAAGGCATACCTAAGGAATCGCTCATAAGCAGATTCTAATTTTGGTAGGAATTTGTTCTGAAAACGATCCGCTCCTGGAGACAAGAAGAAGAAGTTGAGCAAGGTGAGAATGCCAGCCGCGAGCAACAAGTTTCCAAGGCTAAATACACCGAGAACAACAAATATCATCCCGATTCCCATGAGAATCAAAGAAATCATTACGATACGCTTACGTTTCGGCTTGTTGGACGTCACTTTCATGAAGGCTGCCGCTAAAACTGGGTTGATCACCAATGCTACGAAAAGCGACGATCCCAGTACAATAATCAAGGTGATCGGAAGGTACTTCATGAATTCTCCCATAATTCCCGGCCAAATAGCCAATGGAATAAAGGCTGCCAATGTCGTTGCGGTCGAAGCGATAATCGGCATGGCAATTTCACCAACTCCAACAATCACGGCACGCGTCGCTGTTTTTCCTTCGGACATGTGCCTGTAGATGTTTTCCACGGTCACAATTCCGTTATCTACAAGCATTCCCAGAGCAAGAACTAGCGAGAACAATACCATCACGTTCAATGTCACGCCCATCGCATTTAGAATGAGGAAGGACATCAACATGGAAAGTGGAATTGCAACTCCAACGAAAAGTGCATTTCGCAATCCAAGGAAGAATAGTAGCACACCAACCACAAGGATGATCCCGAAGATGATCGAGTTCAATAGGTTAGAAACCATTTCTCGCGTGTTGTTCGATTGATCACTCGTGATAGAAACGTTCACACTGTTCGGAATCCTACCGTCGAGTTTTGCCTTATTAATGATGTCATCAATTTTATCCGCGGCAACCAAAAGGTTTTGCCCTCCTTGCTTTTTGACGTCCAACATAACAACGGGATTCCCGAATTCACGTGCGTAAGAAGTCGTGTCTCCATTGGCAAATCGAACCTCTGCAACATCTTCTAGATAAACAGGTAGATAATCATCTTGTTTCACGATGATGCGCTTTAATTCTTCGGCATTCTTGAACTCGCCATTGACACGAATTGTTTTCCGTATTCCGTCCATTAAGATTTCTCCACCAGGAATTGATTGGTGTTCAGCGTTGATGGCATTTTGAATATCCTCCATCGTTACATTCACAGATTGCGCTTTGATTGGATCGAGATCCACGCGCATCTCCTGCTCTTGAATTCCTCGAATATCGACATCGCTAATCTCTGGTAATTCCTCGATTTGATCTTCAAGTTCTTCGGCAATTTCCTTAAGCTTTTCTGCGTCATCTCCCCGAAGGTTAATGTTCATAATCGGCATCTGAGAGGGATCCAATTCAAAGATATTTGGCTCTACAGGTAGATCGGGGAAACTCGACTCAGCACGTGCGTCGTCAACAGCATCCTTTACTTTTTGCAACGCTTTATCCGCAGGCATTTTGAAGTCAAACTTCACGCGAATTGTCGTGTAACCGTGAACGGAATTGGTGTTGATTTCATCCACAAGTTTAATTCCACCAATTTCCTTTTCGATTGTTTTTCCAATCTTTTCGGACATGTATTCTGGCGACGACCCTGGTTTCGCAATACCGACATAAATTTCAGGTATTTGAAGTTCAGGAAAGTTCTCTTTCGGCATGGAGGTGTACGCTCCTAATCCTCCGATAATGATCACAATTGCAATCAGGAAGACCGTTTTTTTATTGTCTACGGCAAGGGTTGATAACCCAAAACCTTTATCCTTCTTTTCCATTTTTTAATGTTTAGAGGATGATTACTTCGTTCTGATTTCCGTTTCATCCGAGATTCCTCGAGCGCCTTTGATCACAACTTTTTCTCCAGCTTTCAAAGCACCGTCCTTAATAAGTGCGTTGCCTTCGTATCGCTCAATAACTGTGACAATTCTCTTATGAGAGATCATCTTATTGTCTTCCTCAGAGATGATGTAGACGTAATCGTTGTTGTCCTGATCTTTCAAGATAGAAGCAGACGGTATAACAATTCCATTTTCTACATGTAGATCAGTAATACTGATTTGAGCGAGCATATTCGGCAAGAAGAATTTATTGTCATTAATCGATGATTTAATTCGGAAAGTACGGTTCGTAGGCTCAATGTAATTTCCAACGTTGTCAATTTTTAGGTTGAGAACTGTGTCGCTGTAATTCGGGAAAGTCACCGTCATTTCTGTCCCTACTTGAATGCTAGAGAAGTGCTTTTCCGAAATGGTCGCTACAATGTCAACTGCATCGTTGTTCACAAGTCGTACGATCGGTGAAGCAGGACCCGCCATTTCTCCTTTCGTTGCGAAAACTTGATCAATAACACCAGAGAAAGGAGCTGTAATAACTGCTTTTCCTTGTTGGGTGCTCAGCGAACTAATTTTGGTTTGTAGCGCCTTTACCTGGTTCTTTGCAGTTTCCAAATCGAACTCAGAACCGACACCTCTTTTGTTCAACTCCTCTTGTTTTTGAAGCATATACTTCGCGTAATCCAGTTGCGTTTCCAATTCTACTTTATTCGAAGCTAAAACAGAAGCATCTACTGTTGCAATCACAGTTCCTTTCGATACTTTTTGCCCTTCTTTTACTTTGATTGATGTGATCAAACCACCCATTTCTGCGGTAATCATAACATCGTTGTCAGTTTCTACATTTCCTTGAACGCGGATTCTGTGTGTGAATGAAGTGTCTTTCACCAAGGCAACATCCACCATTGGTTTCTGCGCTACTTCAATTTTTTCTTCTTCAGCTGGGGCGCAGGATTGGATTCCTCCGATCAATGCTCCTGCCAATATTGTATATACGATTGCTTGCTTTTTCATCTCGTGTAATTATCAGTTTTTAATAATGTTATTGTACAGTTTATCGAGTGCTAACTGTGCGTTTAGAAGCTCGATAGTTGATCCGACCAATTGCGCTTGCGCCATGACAAGCTGGTTGTATTTTTGTGTCACTACGATGCTGTTACCCTTACCGATTTCTTGTTTGGTCACTTGGTTTTCATAAATGGTTTGAGCAAGTCGAACATTTTCTTGCTGCAATTCGTAGTTCGAACGTGCGGAAGTCAAATTGTTTTTCGCTTGAATCTCTTGCATTGTTAATGAAGATTCCATTTGCTCCAACGAATTTTGATTTTTCAACAAAGCCAATTTTGCTTGAGAGGTTTTGTAGTAGCGTTGACCACTTGAAAGAATCGGCACATTCAGTTGCAACCCCCAAGAAGTTTGAGAAAACCAATCCAAATCGGAATTAAAAAAGTTGAATTCGTTTCTATAAGCATTGTATCCATGCTGGAAATACCCATTCAAAGTTGGCATGTATGCTGCCTTATTGTTTTTTACGTTGAATTCAGATAAAGTCACCTGATCTGCCATAAGCTGAAACGATAAATTCGAATGAATATCACCACTTTCGATTTTAGGAGATTCAATCATTTTATTTGGATCTCCAGTAATTTCAATGCTTTGATCCATTGGGAAACCCATGGAGAACTTTAACAATTCCAACGCATTGTTGTATTGTAATTTTGCTTGAGTAAGGGATTGTTTCGCACTGAATAGACCGTAGTTCAATTGATCCATGTCCTCTTGCAGCATAAGCCCTAACTCCAAATAGTTTTGTTGTTTTTCAACCAGATTTTGAGTTAGCGTTACGATAGAGTCCATGAAAGCTACATTGGCCTTCGAAACAGCCGCAAGTTCATACGTTTGGATCACATTGAAAAGCACATCTTCTTGAGTTAATGTGGCCGCATTCGCTTGCATTTCCGTATATTTTTTTGAAAGCTGAACACCAACAAAATATGAACCGTTAAAAATTAACTGGTTCACATTCAATGTTGCGGAAGAGCTGTAGTCCGTCCCCGCTCTAAATGAAACCAATTCCCCCGCAGGTGCGTTCGGATTAAAGAAGGAAGCGTCCAAAACCTGTACTGGAAGGTTTAAAAAATTATTGAACGATCCTGTAATGTTTGCTTGAGGTAACCCCATGGCAATGGTCTCGCGCTTTTGATGCTCAGCAATCGTGATATCCATGTCTGCATTCTTTACAGCGATGTTATGCTCTAAAGCATAAGACTTAGCATCTTCCAGCGAAAAACTCGTTGTTTGAGCGAAAGAAAACTGCGATAGTAAAAGCAGGATGCCAACAGCTAATTTAGAATTCTCCATTTTCTGTTTTTTGTGTTAAATATTGAAGTCCGTCTGCATTAACGAGACCTTTGATATGAAATCGGATCATTTCTGTATACACCGCTTGAAAAGTGAATTGCGGCCACGGAAAGATATCCGGATTAAAGATGTTATCGATGGATGCTACATACATTCTACCCACAATTTCTGGGTTGATGTTTTGTCGGTAAAGGTTCTCTTCAACGCCCTTTTCAACATTTTTGATGATCATGTTCAGCACAAAGTCCCATCGGTGTTCTTCCATGATTTGCCAAGCGTCTGGGTGGTATTTCTTTAAATCAAAAAATACAGAGGGATTGACGTTGCCAACATGTTCAACAATTAATTTACTGATGCCCAATAGCTGATCAATTGCATTAAGTGCATGCTCGGTTGAATTGAGACATAAAGCCTTATCCATTTGAGTTTTCATTTCAACGATGCTCCTTACCAACTCCGATTTATCATCGAAATATTTGTAGATCGTTTTTTTGGAAATTCCCAGTTCCCGAGCAAGATCGTCCATGGTCACACTTTTCACTCCATACTTCATATATACGGAGGAGGCGCGCTCAATTATTTCCAATCTTTTTTCATCCATGCGGCAAATGTAGAAAGATTTCGCACAACGGAAACTATTTATAGTAAAAAAGTTTCCATAGTTTTAAATGAATGTATCAAATCAATATCTTAGTGGTAGATTTGCATTGGTGAACGGAAAAAATATGGCACAAAAGTATTACGTAGTTTGGAGTGGAAAAAAAACGGGGGTCTTCACGTCTTGGGATGAAGTAAAGCGACTTATTCAGGGCTTTCCAGGAGCGAAGTATAAATCCTTCCCAACAAAAGAAATTGCTGAAAATGCCTTTAGAAATCCGGACTCCGTAAAAAGTACACCTAAGAAGAAGAAAAATCGCTACTATGTGATTTGGGATGGAAACGATTCGAAAATATATACGGATTGGGACGAAGCACAAAAGAATTTGAAGGGCATTTCACGTGATCAATTCAAAACGTTTGGAAGCCGTGTTTTGGCAGAAAAAGCACTGAAAGAAGGTCCAGAAAATTATATCGGCAAGGATTTTCGCAAAACAAAGGACTTAACCGCAGAAGAAATTAAAAGAATTGGCGAGCCGATTGAAATGAGTTTGACAGTCGATGCCGCCTGCAACGAAATGACAGGAATTATGGAATATCAAGGTGTTTGGACTTTCGATAGAGAACAGCCTGTTTTTCGAAAAGGTCCCTATCAAGGCGGCACCAACAATATTGGCGAGTTTTTGGCTTTAGTACATGCGCTTGCGTTGTTCAAAAATGAAAAGGATCCCAAGTTTCAGAAAATGCCAATTTATTCGGATTCTAGAATCGCGATGAATTGGATCAAAGCAGGAGTTTGCAGAACGAAAGCAAGGCCATCAGGAGAAGTTCTAAATTTAATTACCAGAGCTGAAAATTGGTTGCAAAAGAATACGTTTCAAAATCCCATTATCAAGTGGGAAACGAAAGTTTGGGGGGAGATACCAGCGGATTTTGGTCGAAAATAGTTTATGCTTGTTTCTTTGATGGGGTTGCTTGAGCAAGCGCCATTTTCATAAACGTATAAATGATCGGGTGCGGAATTTCGCGCGTAGAACTGATTTGTGGGCAGAATCCACACCCAACGAAAAAGTCGTGATTCCTTAAACTAATGATTTCTGGATCTTCGAATTGATTGTAGGCTTCTATGTCGGCAATGTCATCAACCATTGAACTAATCAATTGTGGATATAAACTATACCGTGAAGCCGTCAACTCCAAAGTAGAATAGTTTTCATAAAGCTTAATGAAAGCATCGGAGTGCGGGTTGATGAGAATCTTTTCAAACTGTTCACCCTCAACAAGATTTTCAGAAATTAATTTTTCTCCTTTAGGGTTCAGTTGATACATTTGAATTAACACGTCGATTAAAGTTCTATATCCTTCTCCTGTGATGAGAATTGGCAGTTTTTTTGAAACAACCTCTTTAATAATTCCGTGTAAGAAAAATGGATTTTTAATCGGGCCAGGAGCAATCCAGATGCCATCGTATTCCTCAAATTGCTGCGGGCGAAACTTGATGAATTCGTTTAATTTGATCCAATAATAACTGACTTCGATATCCAGAAACTGAGCAGAGTGATCTATCGCGAGGTTAGTCGCGTGATGAGAATTATAAGTGAAATTATAATCTCCAACGATCGCTATTTTTATACTCTGATCCATGCGTTAGTTCACAAGACCTTTTAGCAGCAAGCTACTAACGTTGGAACCAACCTTGGAATGTTGCGTTTTCGATTTGAACTGAATCAACATGCGCTACTGGAGGTGTAAGTGCTAAGCTGTCTGGGTTTAAGCTATATACATAACATTCGAAATTACAAATGAACTTCGAATAATCTCCTGCATTGTCTGATGCTTGTTCAATACCTGTAAATTCAACATCCTGTATGTTTGTACTTGCTTCGTTCGAAGTCCAAACTCTACCAGTTCCATCTTTATAAGTGAATTCAAATCCAGCGAGTCCGTCATCTGAGTAGTTCGGTAAATCATTCGCTTGGAAAAATGAATTGAATGAAGTTAGTGTTGGTTCAGCAGAGACGTTAGAATCCCAAGCAACACTTCCCATTCCAATTCGAACTGAAGTTGCCACCTGTGCTGAAGTCATTTCAGAGAAGTATACTGCAGAAGAGACGCTTGGAGGAGGCAAGATATATTTCGCAGTTGTGCAATCGAGGTAGTAACCAAGGACGTTTTCTGTCAATTCTATCGGTGCGCCGTTCACCTCACCATAAAAATGAGCATACAAATCTACTGTTGGCTCTGGTGGTGGAATAACCTCATGTTCAATACATGAAGAGAATACAAAAGATGATATTCCGATGATTAATAATCCTTTCTTAAACATAATTCCGCAGATTAAGTGTTGTTTAGTGTTTCTTAAACAAATAACTAACTCTAATAGTTACAGCTAAGCTACGAAAAAAAAAACGAAAGGTTACGTAATTTAGTTGGGTGCTAATCGCAATTATGCACGAATTTGTTTCAAAGGAACGCTCGTTGAGATCGCGTCCAATTCAATCGAAACATTGCTTAATTGGTTAAAATCTGCCGAGTAGAGAGATTCGCCATTGTACATCGGTTCACTAAGAATATAATTTTGAACGTCTGTTTCAGCGTTTTGTCGTTGAAGAAGATTTAGTACCATGTTCAATTGAGTATGACTAATAACCAACTCCGATTCGTACTTCATCACACCTTTTACGGTGAGGCCCTTCATTAAAACTTCTGTGTCGTTTGACTCAAAAAGAATACCTTTTACGTTGAAAATTGTGTTTACTGATTCCATAACTTTATTGTTTTGATGAAGCAAAGATTGAATCGCAGAACGTAAACTATTTACGATGTAAAAAATTAATAGCTGAATTCACCCGTTTTCCTCGCAGAAACTGTATTTTTCGTGAGCAAAATCTATAAAAAATTACACGCATGAAATACGATAGAATTGACAAATCGCTCTATATCCACAATCGCGAACGCTTTGTAAAAGCAATGCAGCCAAATGCAATTGCTGTTTTTAATTCAAACGATATATTTCCAATCAGTGCGGACAGCACCATGCCATTTCAACAACACAGAGATATTTTACATCTTTCGGGAGTTGATCAGGAAGAAAGTATTTTGGTAATCGCACCAAATGCATCAAAACCAGAGTATCGTGAGATTTTGTTCCTGCGTGAAACCAATGCTCACATTGCCGTTTGGGAGGGAGCAAAACTTGATAAAAAACAAGCGTTTGAGACATCCGGAATTAAAACCGTCTATTGGCTCAATGACTTTGATCGTGTTTTGAAAGAATTGATGAGCGAAGTCGGATCAATTTATCTTAACACAAACGAACATCTCAGAGCAGACACTACTGTCGAAACACGGGAGGATAGATTCATAAAGAAGGTGAAAGCTGATTATCCAGCGCATCAAACATTGAGAAGCGCTCCCATCATGCACGAGATCCGTTCGGTGAAACATTCCATCGAAATTGATTTGATGCAAAAAGCTTGTGATATCACGAAAGCGGGTATCGAAAGTCTCTTGAAATTCATAAAACCAGGCGTTTGGGAATACGAAATTGAAGCCGAGTTACTGCACGAGTTCCTTCGAAAAAGATCGCGAGGTTTTGCATACACGCCAATAGTAGCATCTGGTGCAAATGCTTGTGTTTTACATTACATTCAAAACAACGGACAATGTAAGGATGGGGACGTAATTTTATTAGATGTTGGGGCTGAATACGCCAATTATGCTTCTGATTTGACACGTAGTTTTCCTGTAAATGGACGTTTTACACAGCGTCAGAAAGATGTTTACAATGCCGTTCTACGAGTGAAAAAAGCTTCTGAAAAAATGCTGGTTCCGGGTACAATGCTTGCAGAGTATCACAAGGAAGTAGGGAAGTTAATGGAAGCGGAATTGCTAGGATTAAACCTTCTCGATTCAACAGATATTAAAAATCAAGATCCAAATTGGCCAGCTTACAAAAAGTACTTCATGCACGGAACATCACACTACATAGGGCTGGATACACACGATGTTGGGCCTTGGAACAAACCGATGAAAGCAGGGATGGTGTTTACATGTGAGCCAGGAATCTATATCCCAGAGGAGAACCTTGGGATTCGTTTGGAAGATGACTTGGTAGTTCAGGAATCCGGTGCTCCTTTGAATCTTATGGGGTCCATTCCAATTGAAGCGGACGAGATTGAGGAAATAATGAACAGTTAATGCTGCATTTTAAATTAAAAGGAACGACTTCTGAGGGCGTTCCACTTGTCTTGTTGCACGGCTTTTTAGAATCGCTCACTATGTGGGAGGTGCTAAAATTACACGAAAAGCATCCGACTTTGGCAATCGATTTACCTGGGCACGGACAGAGTTCTTTCAAGCCTTCAGATAGCATGTCGATGGCGTCCATGGCGGAGCTTTCTCAGCAAGTGATAAATTCTCAGAATTTTGGAAAATACTGGGCAATTGGTCATTCAATGGGAGGTTATGTCGCACTTGAATTAGCCGAAATGGACGAAAATTGCGAAGGGATTATTCTCTTGAACTCCAATATCTGGGCCGATTCACCTCAAAAACGTATCGATCGATTGCGAGTAGCTGAGCTCGTTTTGAATAAAAAGGAAATGTTTATTCGAGAGGCTATACCGAACCTTTTCGAAAATCCCGATAATTATGTTCCAGTTGTAGAGAATTTAATCCAAGAAGCCAAGAAAATGAGCCGTCACGCTATTGCCGCATCAAGTATTGCGATGAGTGAGCGCCAAGATTTTACACTAAAGATGAATAGAGGAGAGGTTCGTCCGTTCATCGTACAAGGGAAAAATGATCGCATTGCCGATTATCAGGAAATGAAGATAGTCATGAGCACCAAGCAAGATTATTTTTTTGTGGTCGATTCTGGACACATGGCGCACATTGAAGCAACCGAAAAGATTAAAGAGATTTTATCAGAAATTTTAAACAAAAAAAATCCCGATGACTTGAATCACCGGGATTAACTATGCGAACGAAAAAAAAACTAGTTTCCGTTGTCATTGAAGATCCAAATTAATTGAATGGTGGCATGTAATTTTGAGTTCATAATACAGTTTTAAAAGGGTTGATAGATTACTAAGATACGTTGAATGCTGTTTCAAATTTTGAATAAAACCTAAACTGTAAGTGAAATGTATTAAACTGTTCCAGAAAGCGTTTCAAGTGATCTATTTGAATAAATTGACCTCAAAAATTCACAAGTCGTTCTCAGGGAAAATACTATATTCGATTTATACCAAATCTGCAAATTATGAAACTTAGAGCCCTTGTTGTTGATGATGAAGAATTCGCCAGAAAGAATTTGTCCATGCTACTTGAAGAATATTGTCCCGACGTAGAGGTTATCGGAGAGGCATCTCGAAAGGAACAAGCCAAAGCAATTATAGAGTCTTCCAACCCGGACGTTGTGTTTTTGGACATCAGAATGCCCTCAGGTGCCGAAGGGTTTGAATTATTAGAAGAAATTGAAAACAAAGATTTCTTAGTAGTCTTTGTAACAGCGTTTAAAGATTATGCCATTCGTGCATTCAATGCAAGCGCCGTTTATTACCTATTAAAACCAATCGACATAGAAGAATTGCAGTTGGCGGTACAACGCGTTAAGGAGACGAAAGATGTGTTTTCAGAAACACCCGAGAATTACAATACATACTTCGATTCATTAAAAGAATTGTCCCACAACTTACTGCACAACAAACAAGGCAATCGAATTGCAATTTCTCATACCAAAGGGTTAAAACTTATAGATGACGATTCTATTTCGCATTTAGAGGCAAGTGGAAATTGTACTACTATTTATTTTAAAGATGGAAGTCGCTACCTCGATACGCGAACGCTGAAAATATATGAGAATCTTCTCAATCCAGCCAAGTTTAGCCGCGTACATAAATCTCATATTATTAATTTGAGCATTATGAAAGAGTATGTGAACGAGGATGGTCACTTTGCGGTGCTTGAAGGAGGGATTCGCGTTCCAATCGCGAGAAACCGAGTAACAGATTTTGTAAAAATGCTAAAAGAGATGTAAATGCGTCAGCTTCTGTTGATCTCAATGCTGTTCTTTTGCAGTGTTACTTTCGGTCAAAAATATTCTTTCATCACGTTTGGAACTGTCGACGGTCTGCCGCAAACTCAGGTGACTTCCGTGGCACAGGATAAGGATGGTTATCTATGGATCGGAACAATTGGAGGCTTGAGCCGCTTCAATGGAGGTGAATTTCTGTCTTTTACTTCCAAAGAAGGTTTACTGAACAATCGTATTCAATGCCTTAATTATATTGAATCGACGCTTTGGGTAGGACATGACGGCGGAATCTCTTCAATTAAAGACAACAAAATTGAACACTTCGCCCTAACTGGAGACGACAAATCACGACCAATTATTGCGATTCTTAAATTCAAGGGGCAACTACTAGCGCTTTCCAACGGTGGTGGTATTTTTAAACTGGTGGATGGCAAATTGATCAGTATTAATTTACGTGCAGATCCAAATAAAACAGCCGACCAAGAAGACCGGAATCGCGTTCGTGCTGGATACGTAATGAATGGTGAGTTGTATCTTGGAACGCGCGCAGGTGTTTTAAAAACAAACGATCTCAAATCATTCGATCTGCAAGATGAATTTGGTGCGCACAGTGTTTCTGGTGTCACAGGAAATGAAAAAGAGCTAATTATCACCACGTACGATTCTCTTTTGATTCGTAAAGATTTGAACTCAAATAAGATTACCACTAGCAATCCAGATTACATATCATACGTGCGAGGTTGTTATTTCGATGCGCAAGAAACACTCTGGTTGTACGGGAAAGAAGGCCTCCTCAGAATCTCCAAAGAAGGACAAGAAATTTTCCTGGAAGAGCGCTCAGGATTGCCGTTAAATGCCGTGAATTGTGTTTATCAGGATGCCAATAAAAATATCTGGATCGGGTCGCAAGGTCGGGGAATTTTTCGTTTTACAGGACTTAAATTCAAGTATTACGACCAATCAACAGGATTTCTCTCTGATCTATTTATGACCGGCTTTCAAAAGCAAAATGGCGACTTCTACCTTGGATCCTTTGATAAAAGCATTATTTACAAGCCGAAAGGCAAGCCAGCGGAGTTTGTAGATATTGATAATCCGAATCTAAACATTTGGGCAAGCATTAAGAATATTGATGGTAAAGATTGGTTTTGTACAAATTTCTCGCTGATTTCTGTCAGTAACGGAGAAGCTCAAATTTTTGATGTCAACAATACAAAAGGGTTACCTGGACAGAAAATGGTTGCTTTTTGTAGGGTCGATAAAAACGCGATGTACATTGGAGGCAATGAGGGCGTCAGTCTTTACAGAAATGGCAAGTTTACCAAGCTCGGTTCAAGAGATGCAGAATTTATGGGCGTGGTTCGGGACATTGAAGTGGTGGATGGAGTTCTGTACTGCGTCAGTAACCACGGATTGTTCGTTTTCAAAGACAACAATTTTCATCCAGTCGATCTCATAAAGCAAGTTGCCTACAATTTGGAAGTAGATAATTCAGGAACTATTTGGGTGGGATCGGAAGAAGGATTTTACAACATAAAAGACGGAAAAGTCAGCCAAGTCAGTTTGTTGAACGGTGATCCAAGGGCGAATTGCATCAACTTTTTAGACTACAGAGATGGACTTTTGTATGTTGGCACAAACAATGGTGTTTTTCTCGTAAGCAACCTGAGTGGGAAACTAAAAATCAAACGCTACGGCGTCAGTGACGGAATTCCAGACTTGGAGACTAACTTAAACTCAAGTTTCTTCGATAATGATGGCAATTTTTGGTTCGGAACATCTTCAGGGCTGGTGTGTTTTCATCAGAATATAGGGAAAGCGAAAAACTCCGTTCCGAAGATTAATTTGAAATCCATTCTGCTGAATTATCAGGCGTTCGACTATAAAGCCTACAGTGATGAACTAGATGACGACGGACTACCTGTCTGGCTGAATCTTCCGTTTGATAAAAACAATTTGATTTTTGAACTGGATGGTGTTTCCCTAATCAATCATGCAAATTTGAAATACCAATTTTTGTTGGAAGGGTTAAGTGAGGATTGGTCACCGTTATCCTCCATTTCAACCATTACATTTACCAACTTGCCAGCTGGCGATTATGTGCTGAAAGTTCGAGTGGTTGACATTGATGGCGAAACTTCGGAAATAAAAGAAATGCGCTTCACCATTCGTCAAGCGTATTACAAAACATGGTGGTTCATTTCGTTGTGTATACTTTTCGTTGTGATGCTAGTCTTGGTAATTTTCAGGATTCGCGTAAAACGAATTCGACAAATGAATGAAAACGAAATGCTTGGTTATAAAGCGCGGTTAATTGCACTCGAGCAAAAATCCCTCAATGCGAGTATGAATCGACACTTCATATTCAATTCGCTAAACTCCATTCAATACTTCATTAACACACGCGATCGTGTTTCAGCGAATAAGTATTTAACCAATTTCGCACAGTTAATTCGTAAGAATTTGGATTCCGCCAGTTGGGAGGACAATCGCATTACGCTGGAAGAAGAGGTTTCTCGAATTGAGTTGTACTTGTCATTGGAGTCCATGCGTTTTAAAGATCGATTCGATTATCATATTGAAACCAATGGTATAGAGATGGATTCGTATAAGATTCCAGCCATGATCATGCAGCCCTTCATTGAAAACAGCATCATTCACGGAATTTTACCGAAAGAAGAAGTAAAAGGCAAGATTCAAGTAACGATGAAAATCGAAAAGGATATTCTAGAGATTTTAATTGAGGATAACGGGATAGGCGTGAATCAGAGTCTGTCGCGAAAATCAAACGATGTTGGCGATCATCGCTCTCAAGGAATGGAGATTACGAGCAAGCGAATTGAGCTAATGCATAAATTTTCGGATCAAACAATGGAGTTAATTGGGCCTAAAGAAATCATTGGTAAAGACGGTTCAATCAATGGAACATACGTTTTGCTCAAAATTAAGGTGGAAAATTTGGACGACTAGAGTAATTAACGTATATTTGTTAATACTCTCAATGACACATAATTAGAAAAGAGTTGAAAAAAGTAATTTACATATCGCTCATGTTCGCCGGCCTGATCTTCGTATCATGTCAGAAAGAAGACGTAACAACAGCACCTGCTGAGATGCAAGTTCCTGTTTGGGATTCTGGAGCGGAAAACCAACGTGGGTCAAATTCTGATACTTCTCAAAGTAGAGAAGGTGACGATGATGATACGGGAACACTTTCAAATCCAGGAACTCCATCGGGTTCTGCTACGGATGTTGAAATTACAGACCCGAACTCAGATCCGGACGCTGGATAAAAGAAAATATTTAACTGTAAAAGTTCAGACGAAAGTCTGGACTTTTTTTTGTGCCTCATTCCCGATAAATAAATAAAATATACACTTCAAAATTTACTTAAAAAACCAGAGTTTTCTTTGTTTATATTAGTTAGACTGCTTAATGAAATAAAACATTCTATACATGTCTAGTAAGGTAAATGAAGCTCTTTTTGACTTGGTGAAGTCCATGACGAAATCCGAGAAACGCTATTTTAAGTTGATGTCCTCGCGACATACAATAGGTGGGGAGAATAATTATGTGCGAATTTTCGATTACCTCGACAAACAAGAAATCTACGACGAAAAGGAACTGTTCAAGGATTTCGATGGTGAAGCATTTCTAAATCGATTTTCGATTACCAAAAAGCGTCTATACGACCATATTCTCAGTGCACTTGATTCGTTCCATAGCTCTGCCTCTATTGAAGCGCAAATACACAAAATGCTACATGCATCTGACATTCTATACGACCGTTCACTCTACGATCAAAGTAGGAGGATTTTAAGAAGTGCAGAGAAGTTGGCTTTGAAACATCAAAAGCCAGCACTCGTTTTGGAAATTAGTAACAAGCAGAAGCGCATTCTAGAGACTTCTGGATATCACGGAGTTTCTTTTGAAGAAATGAATGCATTTTCAGATCAAGAAAATCGACAAATTGAGTCTTTACAATACAATTCTGTTTTCTGGCAAGTAAAAAGTCAATTGTTTACGCGTATGTCTAAAAAAGGCGTGGCGCGATCTCAAGATGATGTCCAGGAGTATACAGCTATTTGTCGAAGCCTTCTAAATGGTTCTGTTGATATTGATGCTTTGTCCACCGAATTGAAATACTTGTATTATCATATTATGAGTGCTTATTATTATGCAATCGCGGATTTACAGCAGTCGTTGGCGATTTTGAAGAAAAATCTAGATCTTTTTCAGGAATGCGAACAAGATGATTTGATTGCCGTGAACAAACAAATATCTGCACTGACAAATGCCATTTACATCTCAGACAAACTTGGAGATTATAAAAATTCAATCACCTATTTGAATCAACTGAAGGCTTTAGCGAGTCAAGTAACAGCCAATGATGACCTGCAAATTAAACTGTTTTCGAGCATTTCAAGTATCGAACTCAGTATGAACCTACGAAAAGGTACTTTTTCTAAAGCTTCCATGATTGCTGAGGAGGTCAAGACAAAATTGGATCTCTACGGCGATAAAGTGGTACCTGCCCGAAGAGCATTTCTCGAGTTTAAAATTGCCGTTTCATTCATCGGTGTGGGAAATTTCAATGAAGCATTGCGCTGGGTGAATAGAATCCTGAATGACGGAGACCTGGATCAAACGGAAGATATTATAAGCTTCACACAGTTACTGGAGTTGTTAATTCATTTGGAATTAAATCACGATCAATTACTACCATATTCAATAAAGAGTACACAGCGCTTTTTGAAAACGAGAAATCGCCTGTATAGTTTTGAAAGAGTTTTCTTGCAGTTTATCGGCAAGCTTTCGAAGTGTGATGATCGCTTTGAGGTGGACCAGCATTGGGGTGATTTGTACAACGAGCTAGCAATTCTAACAGATGATGACACATTTGAAAGTGTAGCACTCGATTATTTCGATTTTCAATCTTGGGCAGAAGCCAAACTCAAAGGGAAAGATTTCGAAAGTGTGGTGCGAGAAAAATACAACCGAACTGTTCGCACAGCGAGTTAGTCTTCCGAGTTACCCTTGAAGTGATTCCAACCTTGTGCTTGAAGCTCTACCATGGCGCCGTTCTTATCCACGTAGTACAATCCTTCCGAAGCATCGGTAACATGTCCAACAACCGTCATGTGAGGGTTTCCTTTAATTTTATCGTAGTCTTCTTGTTTTACGGTAAATAGTAATTCGTAATCTTCACCACCATTCAACGCGCAGGTTACAGGGTCTAGGTTGAAGTCGATCGCAGTCATCGAAGTTTTTCCATCAATAGGAATTTTTTCATCATAAATACGACAACCAACCTTGCTCGAATTACAAAGGTGCATGAGTTCAGAAGCCAAGCCATCACTAATGTCAATCATCGAAGTGGGAATAACATCCAATTCTTTCAAAAACTTAATCACATCGATACGTGCTTCCGGTTTCAATTGGCGCTCCATGATATAATCGTGTCCGTCAAGATCAGGTTGAATATTCGGATTTGCTTCAAAAACAGATTTTTCTCTTTCCAAAACCTGCAATCCCATATAGGCACCACCTAAATCGCCCGTTACCACAACGAGGTCATTTTCAGAAGTTCCATTTCGGTAAGTGATTTCATTTTTTTTAGCTCGACCTAAAACCGTTACTGTAATCATGAGGCCAGAAAGAGAGCTTGTAGTATCTCCACCTACCAAGTCGACATGGTACGTTTTACACGCAGCATGGATTCCTTCATATAATTCCTCCAAGGCTTCAATAGGAAACCTGTTTGAAATCGCCATAGAGATAGTGATTTGTTCAGCAACACCGTTCATAGCGCAGATATCGGAAACATTTGAAGCAACTGCTTTATAGCCAAGATGCTTTAATGGCGAGTACATCAAGTTGAAATGGACACCTTCGATCATGGTGTCCGTAGAAACCAATAGCGCATTGTCGGCATCGATATCGATAACGGCGGCATCATCTCCAATTCCTAATAAAGAGCTGCTTTGCTTGAGTTCAAAATTTTTGGTCAAATGATGAATGAGTCCAAATTCTCCTAATTGCTCAATTTCCGTGCGATTATCTCCCATAACAAAAGTTTTTGCAAAACTACTGAAAGCATCACAATTCGAGGAGAATAATGTGGTTTAATCCTGTTGTAACTTCATATTAATTTCAGACGATAAAAGTGTTATTTTACAGCAGAATGAAGAGCTAGCCTTGTATAGAATTGTTCAAGAGTTATTGAGCAACATCGTAAAATACGCGGAAGCTTCTTATATTGACATTCTACTAACCATGGAAAGAAGGCAAATGAAATTAGAAATAATCGATGATGGAAATGGTTACATCCCTATGCCAAAAGATCACCAAGATTCTTTCGGACTTCAAAACATTGTTAGTAGATTGCGTTATATTAATGGAACAATGTTACGCACTTTGCGTAAGCATAAGGGCACCACTGTTGAAATAAGTAAATCACTATCGGAGTCGCAGAGGATCAGAAAATTTACCGCGACGGACTGATAACAATGCTGAATGGACAGAAAGATTGTAAGGTATCGATAGAAGCTGAGAATGGAATGGAGTTGCTTTTGAAAATGAAAGGAAATGTTCCAGATGTCGTTCTTCTTGATTACCGTATGCCTGAAATGAACGGAATCGATGTTACGCGGAAAATTCGTGAGAAACACGATAACGTTAAAGTCCTACTTCTTTCGTATTACGATAACCAAGAATTCGTTGTTCGAGCAGTTGAATGCGGAGCCAATGGCTATCTTTCTAAAGATGATGAGCCGGAAGAAATTCTAAACGCAATCGAAAGTGTTATGGACACTGGGTATTACATGAACGACAGGACTTCTAAATGTCTCATCGGAGAACTTGTGCGCCAAGGAAAAGTTGTCCCTAGTTTTGAAGGTGCAGTTGAATTCAGTCGCGTTGAGTTGCAAATCATAAAGTACATTTGTCAAGAAAAATCAGCATCTGAAATTGGTTTGCTGCTCTATCGAAGTAAACGGACAATTGATGGTTATCGTGCTGGAATCATGAAGAAAATCGGTGCAAAGAACGTCGTGGGAATTGTAATGTATGCCGCTAAAAACAAATTGGTGGACGTCTGGAAAAAAAACGAGTTTGCCTAACCTATTACTACCTTTTAAAGTGTCGAACTACAAATCAGCGATCGTCTGATTTTCGACAACCTTAAGTATCGCGTCACGAACTTCAATCATCGCGCGATTCAAAGAACATCCTTCCTCATCCTGACAATCATCACATTTTTCGTAGTAATTTAAACTTACACACGGAAGCCACGCAATCGGTCCTTCCAACGCTCTAAAAATTTCGGCTACTGTAATCTCACCGCCTGGCTTCAGTAAATAGTAACCGCCACCCTTGCCTTTCTTCGAACCCAAAAAGCCCTTCTTTTTCAGTTCCAAAAGGATGGATTCCAAGAATTTTTGTGAAATATTCTGTGATTTTGAGATTTCGGAAATCAATATGGGTTTTTTAACTTCCTGCTGGGAAAGATAGCTTAGAGCCTTTAATCCATATTTGGTTTTCTTCGAGATCATAGTTCAAAAGTACAATTCTTTCGCTTCGTTTTTTTTGTATAATAGGGGCAACTCTTGGGATTTTAAATCACACGATTTCCTCGTTTCGTAACGCTTCCAAATAAATGACTTGAAGCAAAACCTATTATGGCACAAATGAACAAACCGAAAAACACAAACTGAAACCCTTTAATTCCAGGGTAGGTGTCCAAATAATAGCCGCTGACAGGACCTACGAAGATGTCGGGAGTGAATCCAATCACCGAAACAAAGCCGACGATACTACCTGTTTTTGCGTAAGAAAATTTCCCTTCTTCTACTAACGCAAAGTACAAGGTGCGAATCGCGTAAACGGCAATTCCAGTGATCAACATGTTGATAAGGAATAATGAAGTGAGTTGTGCGGTGATCCAGCCTGATGCAAAAAGAGCAGCGCAACATCCCATGATAATAAATCCGATTTGAATCAAAACGTTTTTCAGAAAACGATCTGCAATTAGGGCAAATAGAAGCGCAGTAACCGGGCGGGTGATCATTAAAATTGTTCCATATCTTCCTGCTTGTTCTTCATTAGTGTTCAATACATCCGTTGCATATTGAGGAAAGAAATCGGTTATTTTATAACCAACATAAGCGCTCAAAATAATTAGCATAAGCAACCACGTTTTGGAGTATTTCAAAACTTTAAAGGCGTCGGATAGGGACAATCTTGACTGCTTACCGTGAGGATTTTCGCGTTTCAGAAATACAAGAACAAGTAAACCAACCAATGCAACGAATGAGGATACAACGGTGACTATCGTCTTAAAGGTATTTATACGCTCCAAATCACTGATCGTTTCAAAAGAACTTGTCTCCAAGGCAAAAACAGACAGCCCAAAGACCCCCAGCAGTGCGGCAATCGCTCCTCGACCACCTTCTAGCAAACCAAAAGCAAAAGCTTGTTTGTTTTGAGTGCCCCAATTACGCGTTGCTTTGAGCAGTGGTGCCCAAAAGAGAAGGATCGTTGTAACACCCCAATAGCCGTATAGCCAAATCAATTCATCTGCAGAAGGTAGTTTCAGCAAGTAAAATCCTCCCAAAGCAGTTGCGAAAAGGGCAGAAGCGATCAAGAATTTCGGTGCAACTTTATCTGCAATAATTCCTCCGATGCTATAAGAAACAAGCGCTAAAATGCCATAAGCAGAAAAGCTAAACCCTAATTCCGTGTTGTCAATTTCTAAGACGCGTAAAAAAGTAGGACGAAAGATTCGTACTAGAACAAATGGCAAAAGGAAAATGGCCTCTCCGGCGAGAATAAGAAGGACGATCTGCGTCCACCGCTGATTTTGTTTCGTTTCCAAGTTTCAAAATACATATTTCAAGTGACGGAATTGATGGTTTCGTGCAAAAAAATCAAATAGAACGTTGTATTTTTACAGTATGGAAGAGATTGTGAATCGCGTAAAGGAGAGTGGACTGATCACTATAGATTTGGCTCATTTTAAACCGTCGAATCAAATTGTTGGGATTGATCTAGCGGATCAACTTTGGCAAGGTCTGGTGCTGAAAGAAAAAGATTTTCGGGCTTGGATCAAAGATCACGATTGGTCGAACTACAAAAATTTGGCGGTTTTTGTGCATTGTTCGGCTGACGCAATTGTTCCAACGTGGGCTTACATGCTCGTGGTATCTTCATTGGAGCAAATTGGAGCAGTTTATCTGGTCGGTTCTAGGGAAGACTTGGTTAAAAAACTCATCAAGGCGAATATTGACGCCATCAATTTGACAGAATACCAAGACGGTCGCGTGATTATTAAAGGATGTTCCGATATTGGTTCTCCTGAGTTTGCAATGGCAGAAATGATCCATAAATTACAACCTGTGGTGAAAAGTATTATGTACGGAGAACCGTGTTCTACAGTACCGGTTTTTAAGAGGAAATCGCTTTAAAGCCCAAATTTTTAGCACGAATTATTTCCAAAAGTTGAGGGAGAATGACCTTCAATCGTTCAAAGCTTTTTTTGTTGTCGTGAAGAACAATGATATCTCCTGCTTTGATAGACTGAGCGCTGTTTAAGATGGTTTCAATCGGAACAGTTTGGTCGTAATCATAAGAAAGCCAGGTCCACATCAAAATATCATATTCTTTTCGAACTTCCGACGTGTACTTCATCGGGATCCTGCCATAAGGCGGTCGGAAAAGTTTAGAATCAATCAATTCACCCGTTTGATGAATGCTTTCGAAGTAGGTTTTTTTTTCTGTTTTCGTACCGCGTTCATGATGCATAGTATGATTTCCTAAGGTATGTCCATGTGCTTGAATTTGCTGCATTAATTCTGGATGTGCCGCAGCATTCGCACCAACACAGAAAAAAGTAGCTTTTGCATCAAAATCCGAAAGAGTGGACAGTATCCATTCGGTGCATTCTTCTGTTGGACCATCATCAAAAGTAATGTACACGAATGGTTCGCGCACAGAAAACCCCCATATTCTTCGATGAAATATCCATCGAAAAAGGTATGGGGGTCTAAATTGAGTCATTGCGATTTATTGAGGCATTCCTGCTGGCGCACCTTGCGGTGGAGCTGGCATTGCACCTTGTGGTGGCATTTGTCCACTCGGACCTGTTTGAGGTCGACCGACAGGTTTCACTATAGTCGGATCCTCTAACATTCCATAATGAATGGCCATCGCATTTGTGAATTCTTCAATAGTATTTGCTCTTTCTCGATAATTGTTGTCTCCTGTAGCATCCTTCAGCTCAGACTTAATCGATTTCAAGGTAGAACTGTAAAGATTGTTCAATTGCTTCAGCATACGTTTCGCCAAATCACTGTTTGGTTCACCGTATTGATCATCTGCAACAGCCGAGTACATAGAGAAGTACGCATCCATCGCAGCATACAAGTCTTTCATGTTGTCTTGATCCTCGATAATACGAACATCAGACTTGTCGAAGTAATTAAACACTGTTTCAAGTTGCGTACAGATGGTATTTGCAAGCTGATTCGCAGTTTTCTTATCACCAGCGAGATAGAGAACGTCAATATACTCGTAAAGTACACCGTCGGAATATCCTCTGTATTGTTGCTCACCAACTCGGTAAGTAACATTTCCAGTTGAAGGCTCACTGTGATCGATAACGACATCAGCAGGCATTACTTCCAATGATTTTTTGATCAGTTTGATCGCTCTAGCGCGGTATTCTTTCAACTCCTTTTGTGAAGGAAGTCCCTGAACTTTAGCAATAGAATCATTTCCTCCCTGATCATAGAATTGCGTTTGGATATTGTCCGCATCTTCAGCATATTCTTGCGCCAAACGTAAGAAGTGACTTCTATACTGAACCGTATGACGACGTGTGTAATAATCCGTTAATACATCTGGATTACTCATCTGTCCATAATGATAGTTATTCATTAAGTTGTCGTACATTTTCTCACGGTTGATACGTGGGCTTCTACCTTGAAGTGGCGTTAATTCAAAGGCCATTCCATTTTGCTTCACGTGACCGTTTGAAAGATTTCCTTCATAGCCATACATCAATGCCATAGACACCTCAGATCCGGAAGGAGAAGAGAAGTAAATTGGACGTTTCCAATTGTTGTTGGCAATGATATCCAACATCATCACTTGCTCACGCGTTAATCCGCTTTTTGTCAATTGACTCGCAATGGATGGAGGCAATCTATCCTTATTCGAATCATAACTGAATCGGAAACGAATTTCCTTAGCGACATCTTTCATCTGTGCGTTTGTTACAATTCCAGAAGCCTTGAGGTTTCTTTTGTTCACAGGCATTACGAATCCAGAACTTGGGAAGATTCGTAGCATTTGATTTTCTGCACCAAATCCAACCATGTTATCGTCATTTCGAACGAATTTCATCGCATCGCGAAGATCTGTGATATCCCAACCATCTTCAAAGTTGATTACCGCTTCACGAAGCAAACTGTATTTCGACTGATCAATTTGGATCGTGCCGCTGTTCACTGCACCTAAGACTTTGTATCCGATGTAGATTTTCTCGAATACAGATTTACCTAGATTTTTAGCGTCTATTGGTTTCGACACAATTCTAGAGTATTGCGCCAATTGCTTGTCTAATTGTGGTGAGTTCGTTTGAGCACCACTTAAAACTTGTGGGATGTTATTCATCAAACGCTCTCCAGCCAAACGAGCTAAATCTGGGCTAACCTTCACACGCAATTCAATGATTTTTTCAACGATGTTTTTATCGGCACCATTATAAAGTAGGTCGACAACACCAGAGAATAAAACTTGATCTGTTCCTCCGTAGTTCATCAAAATTTGATCCTCTGTAAACTTAATTGGAAGCGGATCAGAATCGTATGCTTTCATTTTCATTTGGTTGGTATACCAATCAGTTTGCATAAGAGAAAGGTTACAAACGCGAACATCCGTAAACTTCTCTTCAACTTCTTGCATGTACCAAAGTGGGAAGGTATCGTTGTCTCCGTTGGTGAAGATGATACCGTTTTTACCGCATGAAGCCAAGTAGTTGTATGCAAGATCGTGAGCAGACGTTTTTAAGCTTCTGTCGTGATCGTCCCAGCCCTGGAAGCCCATAATTATTGGGATAAATAAACCAAGTATGGTTGCTACAAGAGCACCGTGTACACCTTTGGTGAGTACTTTGCTTAGTCCGAACATCAGCCCAACGGCAGCCCCAGCAATGAGGCAAACAGTGATCCAACCAATTAGGGCAGGCATGGAAACAGGAGCGCCTAAATCAAAGAACAAGAAGAAGAGGAATCCAATTCCAGCGGAGATACCCAATTTTTTCCAGGTGTCCGGCTTCATGTTTTTGAAGGCATCGTAGAGTCCGTAAACCCCCAAGCCAATCCACATCGCGAAGAAGTAGAACGACCCCGCATACGCATAATCACGCTCTCTTGGTTCAAGTGGTTTTTGATTCAGATAAACGACAATGGCTAAGCCTGTAAATACAAATGCAAGGAAGAGTACAAAGGCATCCTTTGGAGACCTGTACACATGGAAGAATATTCCAATCAATCCTAAAATTAACGGGAGCAAGAAGAAGCTATTGTTCGACTCGTTTTCTGTAGTAAAGTAGGGTGCAGCACTTTGATCACCAATTCTAGCATCGTCTATGAAGCTGAATCCAGTTTTCCAGTTACCGCGCATCGCGCCTCCGCGACTTCCTTGAATGTCATTTTGACGCCCTGAGAAGTTCCAGAAGAAGTAACGCCAATACATCCAGTTTACTTGATAACTAAAGAAGAAATTCATGTTTTCTCCGAAAGTAGGCAGACGTTTTCCGTCCTTTCCGAGCTCTGTTCCCTTTTCGTCATCTGGATTATATCCAGACCATTTCATATACGAATCAATCCGTGCTGGTTCATTCGACCAGTACATCCTTGGGAATAGCGTATTTTGAGAGTAGGTCGGTGTGGCTTGCTCTCGATTGCCTTCATTTGATACAAAGTAGGTTTCCTCTACCGTGGCACCTTTTTCTTCCTTTGCAAATTGATTCGCGGCTTTTTCACTTTTAAAGGCCTTAATTACTTGATCATCTTGTAATACAACAAAACGACGCAAGTGGATTGGTGACTGATCATCCCAGTTCGAACGATCCGCACCAGCAGACCAGCGCATTTGACCGTCACCTCGATCTGAGAATTTCCCACCATTTTCTTTAGAGTTCCAGAATTGACCATAAGCTAACGGTGCAGAACCGTACTGCTCACGTTTCAAGTAAGAATGAAGCGTAACGAGGTTTTCAGGATCGTTTTCATCCAACGGAGTGTTGGCATTCGAACGAATAACGATTACAGCGAATGAACAGTATCCTATTAAAAGAAGGAGAAGTCCCATTACAGAACTATAAAACACGCGGTTTCCTGTTTTTCGAGCACGACGTAATAAGTAGATGAATAGTACGATAAGAATTGCGAAAAAGACAAGAGTACCTGAGAAAAATGGCAATCCAATCGATGTTACAAAACTAATTTCAAGGAAAGAAGCGAACGAAACAGATCCTGTAATTACGCCTTCCTGAATAAAACTTAGGATGATAATGGACATCAATCCCACGAGTAAAAACTCAATTATTTTAACAGTTTTGGAAGCTAGGTAAAGTCCATAAAGAACTCCGAGTATCACAGCATTCATAAAAATAACGCTCACGACTTCGCTGCCACCAATTCCCATTTTAAAGATTCCAACGATAACATTGGTAATTGCGACACCAACAAAAATCATGAAGAAGCGTTGGCTAATGCCGCCGTATCTGAAGTAAATGACGTAGGCAATCGCTGGAACAACAAGAATACCGAGAAGGTGAACTCCAATTGCAAGACCAAGCATAAACATAATGAGTAGCATCCAACGATCGGGCGAATATCCCTTCGGGTGGAGTTGACCGCGTTGAATTTTTATCATTTCTTCGTCCCATTTCAGGGCTGCCCAGAAGATGATCGCAGTGAACAAAGAAGCCATTGCATAAACTTCTCCCTCTACCGCTGAGAACCAAAATGAGTCGGAGAATGTATAGGCTAACGATCCAACGATGGCACTACCAAAAATGGCAATTTTATCACCAGCGTCGAGTTCAGGTTTTTTCATTAAAACAATCTTTTTCACCAAAAGCGTAATGGACCAGAACATAAATAGAATGGTCGCAGAACTAGAGAGTGCTGAAAGTCGGTTGATCCAAACAGCTACTTCATCACCATCGGCAAAAAAGGAAGCCAATCTTCCAAGAACCATGAAAAAGGGTGCTCCTGGTGGGTGTCCAACTTCGAGTTTATAGGCGGCAGTCACATATTCACCACAATCCCACAAACTGACTGTGTCTTCTAAAGTCATGAAGTAAACTGTAGTAGCGACAATGAATATGATCCAACCCAGATAGTTGTTAATTTTCCTGTAGTCCATTCTTTTTTGGTTAAAAGTTAAAGTGAAGACATGGGGTTCCCACACCTTCACGGCAATGCGAATTTAAAAATATTAGGGGAGTGAAGTTGTTATAGAAAGTGAAAAAAATAGAATTAAGTGTTAGTTGCATTAAAAAACAGGGAGTTAGCTCATGCGTAAACCCTCCAAAATGGTAGTATTGGAGGGCGTTTCGGTAAATAAATGAGAAAAGAAAGATGAATTTTTTATACTTTTTTTGTTGAATTAAATTTTGTTGCTATTTTTGCCGTCCCAACTCAACGACAGGAAGGTCTTTTTCGAAAGCCACCGTCAATCGGAGAACAGTTGTGAAACTGTCCCATGGTGTAACTGGCAACACGTCTGGTTTTGGTCCAGAAGAGTCTAGGTTCGAGCCCTAGTGGGACAACAAAAACCCTTGTAATCGTTTGATTATGAGGGTTTTTCTTTTTATACTGTCAGTTTTACTGTCAGTCCTTTACGAGTTAAGTACAATCAAACGCGTTGTTGATAACTTAAATGTTGATATTGATTAATTGATCCCATCATTCTTCTGGAAGTTGCAAAAGGGGTTCTGTCGCATCTGTTTTTAAATTTACACAAAATAGTTAGATTTGATCAAAACCAATCATTATGTTCAAGCACCATTGTTTTCCAAAATCGATCATTATACAAGCTGTTTATTTTAAATTACGTTTTAGTTTAAGCTATCGAGATGTAGAAGAACTGATGGAAATACGTGGTGTAAAAGTAGATCATGCAACAATTCAACGTTGGGTGTTCAAATTCACTCCCATGCTGGACAAGGAATTTAGAAAACGAAAGAAGCGAGTAGGTATGAGTTGGCGAATGGATGAAACCTATATCAAAGTTAAAGGAGAGTGGCGTTATTTGTATCGAGCCGTTGACAAGTAAGGATATACAGTAGACTTTCTATTAACCAAAAGAAGACAACGTATGTCAGCCCAAAGTTTTTTGATCAAGGCAATTGAGCATAATGGAAAACCTCGAGTGATAAACATAGACAAAAGCGGTTCAAATTCAAGTGCCATTCGGGTTTATAACAAACGCACATTAGCAACAAAATCAAGAATTAGAATCAGGAAATGCAAATACTTAAACAATATAGTAGAACAAGATCACCGTTTTATCAAATGGCGAATTCAACAGGGGTTGGGATTTAAAGAATTTGAATCTGCTAGAAGAACCTTATCAGGAATTGAAATTGTCAGAATGATTAAGAAAAATCAGTTGATTGGTCAAGATAAAACTATGTTTAAATCGTTCATGTCATTGGCCGCTTAGAATTAAAAAATAATTGTACTTTTAAATTCTTGTCTAGCAGATGCGACAGAACCAGTTTTATTTGACGACATACACCATCTAATCTTCATGCATCTATCTGTAGATTTTTTTCGTCTACTTGACAGACCCTATTTATACCCGCTATGATTAAAAAGACGCTAACTCTACTTTTCTTTATTTCTACAGTGTTTACTGTATCTGCGCAATACGTAACAATTCCAGATGCAAACTTCGCTTATTGGCTTGAAGCCCATTATCCTGGTTGTGTGACTGGGAACCAAATGGATACCACCTGCACTGCCATCACAACGGAGACAGCCGTATATTGTGACGATGAAGCGATAGCAGATTTAGATGGAATTCAATATTTCGATAATCTTATTGTTCTTGATTGCAGAAAGAATAACTTGACTACGTTGCCATCGTTACCCATGTCAAGCTTGGGAGCCTTAAACTTTAGAGAAAATAATATTGTTAGCATTCCTAATTTACCTCCAAATATAACTTACATCGATTGCTCGTTCAATAACTTAAATGATCTTCCCGCTCTACCCGCAGTTTTGGAAACGTTTGACGGAAGCTATAACCCTTGGGGAACAGCAGTACCTGCTTTCCCCTCTTCTACTTTATCGTGTGCAATGAGAGGCTGTGGTTTAACAACAATTCCGTCTGTACCGACAACGCTTCAAACGCTGGATATTGGGCTAAACTTGGGAATTACGGATATTTCTACAATACCACCAAACCTAATTAAACTCAATTGCGATTATACGGGAATTTCAACAGTGCCACCTTTGTCGCCTATATTAGAAGAATTAAATTGTCAGTATAACGGATTGACACTAGGCGATATTCCTTCCTTACCAACTACACTAAGGAAATTGTACATCAGTGGCAATGCCTTAACCGATTTGCCTACTTTGCCGAACGAATTAGAAACACTTTATGCGTCTGACAACTTATTAACAACTATCACAACGCTACCTGATTCTTTAAATTGGCTGCTTCTGAATGATAATGCTTCATTAACCCAAATAGATGATTTGCCGGAAGGTTTACAGAATTTTTTGGCGAAAGATTGTGCGCTTCAAATGACAGGTGAATTCCCTTCTACTTTAACCAATTTACAGTTAGACAATAATAATTTAAGTTGTTTGAACCCAATTCCCAATGGTGTGAACTTTCTCGTTTTATCGGGCAACCCCTTTACTTGTATTCCGAACGTTGTACCCGCCATGTCAGTAGCTATTGCAGCGCTCCCCATTTGTGAATATGGAGATATAACGAACAATCCTAATTGGTGTCCAACAGGAGCAGGGATTGAGGGTAATGTCTACAACGATTTAAATACAAACTGTAACGTTGATCCAACTGACGGATTTTTGCCAAATGTGACTATGCGCCTTTTTGACAATAGTCAAAATTTGATTCAAACGACAACAACCAACGCAACGAATGGGAGGTACTTTTTTGTTACGGATGTAGGCACATACACCGTAGAAGTAGATACTGTAGGAAAGCCTTATACTGCCGATTGCCTATATCCTGGTGCAGATTCTTCATTTACCATTTTAGCGCCAGATTCAATCCTTCAAAATGTTGACTTTATAATGAACTGTAAACCCGGATTTGACGTCGGTGCACAATCTGTTTTGCATACAGGTTGGGTTTTTCCTGGAGAAGAACATGTTGTTCAAATAAAAGCAGGAGACATGTCCAATTGGTATGGTATGAACTGCGCCACGGGTGTTTCAGGACAAGTAGTAGTTGATATTACCGGACCTGTTGAGTATGTAACGGAATTAAGTGGCTCATTAGTTCCAACTATAACCGGTTCCACACTAACTTATTCTATTTCGGACTTCGGTACGGTTGATTTTGAAAATGATTTTGGTTTTATGCTCGAAACAGATACAACTGCTGTTGCTTTTGATGAAGTTTGTATCCATGTAAGTGTTACTCCTACTTCCGGCGACTACAATAACGCAAACAACGATTTAAGCTATTGTTATCCCGTTATAAACTCGTACGATCCAAATAAAAAAGAGGTTTACCCGTCAAAAGTAGAGCCTGGGTTTAATGATTATCTATACTACACGATTTATTTTCAAAATACGGGATCGGCCCCGGCATTCAATATCCGATTAGAAGATACACTATCTTCCCTTTTAGACTATTCTACTTTTGAAGTGATTGGTTTTAGCCACGACAATACCGTTAATTTAACCGACAACAGATTGATTGTTTATTATCCCGACATTATGTTGCCAGATAGCACTTCAGATGAGGCTAACTCGAAAGGGTACATTCAGTTCAGAATAAAACCAATAGATAACTTACCTGCTGGAACAGAAGTTGAGAATTCAGCTCATATTTTCTTTGACTTTAACCCGGCCATAGTGACGAATACAGCTACAACTTTGTACTTTATAGACCTTTCAGTAAACGATTTTTTTAAGAATCCTGAAATAGTGATTTATCCTAACCCAACCAATGGAATATTTACAATTACCTCAGAGGTAATTACTGGAGATGAAACCATTGTTATTTATGATGAGGTTGGAAGAATCGTTCCGTTTGAAAAAGTTAGTTCGTTAACCGGATCAGCTCAAATGAATATCAATTCAGAGTTTAGCGGAGTGCTTTTTGTTACAATTAAGTCTCATAATCAAGTGTATCAAACTAAAATTGTTAGGCACTAAACAGAGCATACGGTTCTGTCGCATCTGTTTTTAAATTTACACAAAATAGTTAGATGTGATCAAAACCAATCATTATGTTCAAGCACCATTGTTTTCCAAAATCGATCATTTTACAAGCTGTTTATTTTAAATTACGTTTTAGTTTAAGCTATCGAGATGTAGAAGAACTGATGGAAATACGTGGTGTAAAAGTAGATCATGCAACAATTCAACGTTGGGTGTTCAAATTCACTCCCATGCTGGACAAGGAATTTAGAAAACGAAAGAAGCGAGTAGGTATGAGTTGGCGAATGGATGAAACCTATATCAAAGTTAAAGGAGAGTGGCGTTATTTGTATCGAGCCGTTGACAAGTAAGGATATACAGTAGACTTTCTATTAACCAAAAGAAGACAACGTATGTCAGCCCAAAGTTTTTTGATCAAGGCAATTGAGCATAATGGAAAACCTCGAGTGATAAACATAGACAAAAGCGGTTCAAATTCAAGTGCCATTCGGGTTTATAACAAACGCACATTAGCAACAAAATCAAGAATTAGAATCAGGAAATGCAAATACTTAAACAATATAGTAGAACAAGATCACCGTTTTATCAAATGGCGAATTCAACAGGGGTTGGGATTTAAAGAATTTGAATCTGCTAGAAGAACCTTATCAGGAATTGAAATTGTCAGAATGATTAAGAAAAATCAGTTGATTGGTCA
>ERZ887851.220-NODE-220-length-58784-cov-39.699433_pt1 | contig 58784 bp, 53 predicted proteins | sample MGYA00521100_ERZ887851 | MGnify/ENA primary metagenome ERZ887851 (study PRJEB32303, sample SAMEA104408602) | aquatic metagenome | biome: Brackish water; feature: Pelagic; material: water | place: Baltic Sea | collected 2014-06-06T16:11:00 | depth 11,444 m ... | reverse complement strand
AAAAAAATGTTATTTCTTCATAATTTTTCGTAGAGATAGCAAATTCTTCTCAGCCAAATCGTCTCCACGCTTTGCAGCCACTTCAAGCCACCTCAACGCTTCATCTACATTTTTTGAAATACCCTTTCCCCGCAAATACATGATACCTAGATACCTTGCAGACTCCGCATCTCCCAGATTGGCACACTTTTCAAAAGATTTAAATGCATCCTCCATAGATTTTGATTTAGAACTTCCCCAGTACACCTTTTTAGCATCTTCTCGAATCTGGTCAACTGGGGGCATGAAGGCTGGTTGGCTTTGAGTAGATTCACCTGGTAGAGGGGTTATTGCGGGCTCCTTGATAGGTTCCGACACAGGGTCAGTGTTAGCAGGCTCGGTTTTTCCATATACCGAGGGTAAACGAAAAGGTTTATCAACTGGACTGGCAAACTCTGTGTCAGAATTCAATTTTGTTTCAGCTGGAGTGGCCCAGTCATCTGTCTTCTCGTTATTTGCGGAAATATTTTCAACATTTTCTGTTTCAATCCTCTCGGGAGCTGGATTAAAGAGCTTTTCATATTCCTCGAGCTTTTCCTCAGCCCCAGCTTGGTGAACTTCCAAAGCCTTTTCTGCATATTGATAGGCAAGATCTTCTCGAGATGAACCGGTTAAACCGTAGGCATAAAAATCAGCCACCATTAATAAAGAGAGCCCAAATCCTCTATCTGCAGCTGCTTGGAAATGAACTAAGGCAAGAGACTTGTCTTCCTTCACTCCCAATCCCTCCAAATAGCATCTGCCCAGGTAATGATGTGCCCCGGGCAATTCTTGGTCTATTCCCTGTTGTAATAAGTTTATGCCCCTTTGCCTAGTTGCATCCTCATCGCCAACCAACGAATTGGATAGATCGTGAAGTTTGATTAAAGCGCTTTGAACACAGGCTGGAGCATAGCCTGAGTTAGCTGAAGCCGAATAGTATTCAGCTGCCATTTGCATATCTTGCTTGAGAATAGTCTGGACCTCCTCGGCAGTAAAAATTTCAGCCAATACATATAACGCGACCGGATCCCCAATCGCTGCCTGTTTAATTAATTTTCCATCAGGATCACGAAATGATTTGAACAAATATTTAGCAACTAATTCAGAATTGGGTCCCATCGGTTTATATCTTGCCAAGTACCCAAGTACAAAATTGCCCAACCAATGTCCACGACTGGCGGAATTTTCTGCATAAAACCTAGCTTCGAGAAAAGAGACATTAAGATTTTTGTCTCCGTGCAAATGACAAAGAGCCAAAAATCCTTGGGCAAACGCGTCACCAGAATCAGCCGCATCTGTCAGAGCAGAGAGGTCGGACTTTAGCCAGCGGGCCCCTTCATTCCCACAAAGTACTTGATTCGCGATTAAAACGGGTAAAAGGTATAGTAAGATACGACTCATGTATGTTATAGATTATTCCTACGCTAGATGCCTTTGTCTACGCAAGTTCGCATTAACCAAAAAACACCTTCCACCCTCAACTTCTTAAATTTTCATGATCGAACCAAGTGATGGATCCTCAACCTTGCGTAGTCCAGGCAAAGAACCCATTCGGCAATTTGTTATCTACACCGAGCACAAAGTTGGTTGGTTAAATGACTTTATTTCAATGCTTAAAGACGAGAATATTGATATTCTCGCGATTTCAGTCCTTGATACTACGGACAGTGCGGTTATCCGCTTGATCCCAAACTACCCAAAAGATCTAGCAAGACTACTTAAAAGTTTATCTATAAGCTTTACCGAACGAAAGGTTCTTGCTGTTGAGTTAGAGAAAGAGGATTCATTTCAAAGTCTGACCAAAGCCTTACTCCGAGCTGAAATAAATATTCATTATGTATACTCATTTATGCATCCACCAAATGGTAAACCTGTACTCGCGGTTGCTATGGAAGATGAGGATACTGCCGAAGAGGCTCTTCGGGCTTATCAGCTTAAAATTCTATCCCAAGACGAATTAATCCGCTGAGGAAATAGGCTGTTTCTTTAGTAGAGAAGATAGGACTTGTTCTTGCGGCTAAAGGCGGCAACCTCAGCGTCCCATCTGAGTAGAAAAGGCCTAGGGTCAACTTCACTGTCTTTGGTTTTAATATGTTTCCACCAAGCACTGGAACCAACATGTTTATTAAAGAGATTAATCTCAGATTGCTTGGCGGTTGAGAATGGGCTTGGATCTTGCCAACGGGCAGTTAACTGCATCATAGCAAAGGCAAGCTCAGTCGGTCGCCAAACAGACCAATCTTGAATTACTAGGTAAACGCCCCTAACAGACTTGCCTGAAGCATTGGATGTTTGTTTAATTTTGTATGACAATCCCTTGAGATTAAGGTTTTCCAATGCACGCTTTAACTCCTCGGGTGATTTCCCGTCAAAAGTTAGTAATCGAAAAGGATACTTCGTACCAATTCCATGTTTGAATTTTCCCATTTGAGCACCAAGCCCCGTCATTGGATAACCAGCTACAGAATCGAGAGTAGGAATATTTGGTGAGGTTGGACGCCAAACCAATCCCGTACTTGGCCAGGTCATATTTCTTTTCCATCCGATCATTGGAACTAGGGTAAGTTTTCCTTTCCTTCTTACCTTATCTTCAATTTTTAAAACACCAGGTATCTGTTTTGACCAAAGTGCAATCTCTGCAATGGTCATCCCGTGAACAAAGGGCATAGGAAAGGCTCCGACATAACTAATCCATTCTGAATCAATCATTGGACCGGCGGTTTTTAAACCACCTAGAGGATTGGGCCTATCCAATACAACCACTTCTACACCCTCTTCAAAACAAGCTTCCATCACATAACGCATGCAACTAATATATGTGTAACAACGAACCCCGACATCTTGGAGATCGATTACTAAACAATCCAAGCCTCCGAGCATTTTTGAAGTTGGTTTACGGAACTTTCCATAGAGGGAATAGACAGGCAGATTGGTTCTATGATCAATTTTATCATCTACTGGAACAGAGGCTTTCTCGTCTCCGTAAATACCGTGTTCCGGACCAAACAGGGCAACAAGATTAACCTTACTGGTATTGTGCAAAGTCAAAACGGTACTTTTCCCTAATGAATTGACCCCAGCAGGATGAGTGAGCAGCCCTACTCTCTTGTTTTGCAAAATATCAAATTCACGGTCCTGCAAATAATCAATACCGAGTCTGATGTTTGAACTAGCCAGACAAAAAGTTGTAAAGGGCCCGAAAATTAAGCAGATCAAACAGACCTGTAAAAGTGAAAAGTTTCGGCGGAAATTTTTTGCCCTTAATCTAGTTTTTTCACTATTCATTTATTTTTTGTAGAACTTGCTGAAAATTTTGTAAAGAAAGACCGCGAAAACTCCCATAAATATACCCAAAACTGAACCACCTAAAAACATAGGAGGAAAAGTGTCCAATAGCCTCAACAACTCTTTCATAGAAAACTCAGACCAATCATAGTTTCTACTAAGAAGATTATTCTTCGGATACTTCAACCCCATCAAGTTGATCAAAATCATTCCTATTTTATAATCAGCAAAATAAATCGGGCCCATGGTTAGAGGATTTGAAATCCACTGCAGGGCAATAATCAAGGGAAGGTTTGCCCGAACAAGTAGAGAAACGAAAAACACCACAATCATTTGGATACCCACGATTGGAAGCATTGATATCCAAATCCCCCAAAATAGAGCAGCCTGCATGGAATGGCCTTTAAATGACCAAAGGTACGATCTTTTATAAGCAGTTTCAGCAAACCATTTAAGAACAGGGTATCGATGAATATTCGACCTTCGTGGAAGAGGTTTGAGAAATTTTTTTACCCTACGAATTCTTTTAAACCTGACCTCTTTACTAATCGGTGGCTTGAAATCCAAATTATTTTTTCGATCTTCAAGGACTTTACGGCAGGAACTCTTTAAATTGTCCGGCCCAGCCCTGAGATTATCTAGCAATGGGGTATTTTTTTGGGCAATTGGAACAAAGAATACATTAGGGAATCTCTTGTTACAATTATCCACCAAGTCCAAATCAATTGAACCGCAAAACAATACCGCTTTTTTATTGGCAATCTTAGCCAGTGATAGCATCTGAAACGGACCTTTGCCCCGGCAGGAGGTTTGATCAAACTTACCTTCACCAGTAAAAATTAAATCAGCTTTTCTGACTTCATTCTCGAGGTCTAACCATTTACTAACCAATTCAAACCCACCCACCAGTTTGACATCTCCAATCAGTGACAATCCAAAACCGATGCCTCCAGCTGCACCTGCCCCAGCCATTTGAGATAATCGATCAGCCTGAGGAAAAATTTCCTTTAATTGATCGAGCATGCGAACCATTGAAGCTTCTAAATTATTGAGCTGGTTAACGTTCAAACCCTTTTGAAGACCAAATTGTTTGGTAGCTCCATCTTCTCCGAGCAAGGGGTTATCAACATCGCAAGCAATGCGAATAGGCGGCATAGAGGCAATGTCAGAATGACCAAATAAGGAAAGATTTGACCAAGTATCCGGACTAGGAAATTTGATCGTTTGACCATTGGTTTCCCCAAACTCCATCCCAAGAGCACTAAGAGCTCCAATGCCAGCGTCGTTAGTCGAACTCCCACCTATTCCCAAAAGGATACAATCAGCTTCATTGGCTTTGGCATGTAAGAGCAGTTCACCCACGCCTACCGTTGAAGTACGCCAGGGATTTCGTTGCTCTGGTGGTAGGTCGCTCAATCCACAAACCGAAGCCATTTCCAAGACCGCCAACTTTCCGGAAGTAGGAAGATCTAGCAATGTACGAACTGAAGCACTCAAGCTTTCAATGAAGACCATCCCAATCTCAACTATTTTTTCTTCACCAATAGAATCTTTAGCTCGAACTTTTATAATCTCACCCTCGTACTTAGGGGTTAAGATCTCAACGAAACCTTCACCTCCATCCGTTAAAGGGCAAGAAATGACTTCTAAACCGGAAGAAACATCAGATGCAACTTCCTTAACCAAAGCACATGCATCCTGAGCTGAAAAGGAGTCTTTAAACTTATCAAATGCGGATAAAATTCGCATTTTTTGATTATTTAAAAATTAGCGGATTTCATTTCCATTTGATTCGTCCACCACTTTGAAATTTTCCATATGGTAGCTTTCCTCTCCTTGGAAACTAATTTGTAGACCATAATTTTTTTCCAACTTGGATAAGAGTGAAGCATCTGGACCGCGCAATCTACGCAATACCGATGGGTGTAAGAAAACCTTCAGGGTTGAAGAGTCATGACCATCTGCCTTAATTCGGCGTACTGCATTGGAAACAAGTCGTTGAATTTCAATACTTATAGATCTTGGCGATTTAACAATTCCGCGACCTTTGCAATACGGACAGGGTTCGTAAACGCCGCTAGAATTACTTTCATCATGCCGTTGTCGCGTGATCTGCAAAATTCCGAGCTCTGAAATGGGCAAAACATTGTGCTTGGCTTTGTCATCAGACATCGAGGCTTTCATCTTTTGAAAGACCTTACGCTGATCGCTCCGGTTTTTCATGTCGATAAAATCGACAACTACGAGCCCGCCCAAATTCCTGAGTCGTAGCTGGCGCGCTACTTCGGCCGCAGCTTCCAAATTTGCCTGTAAAATAAAGTTTTTCCCGTCCTTACGGTTCCCCTTATGGCTACCAGTATTGATATCAATTGATACTAGCGCCTCAGTTTCCTCCATCACTATTTCACCCCCTGATGGTAACTTCACACACCTCATAAAAGTTTGTTCGATTTGGCGCTCTATATTAAAGCGTTGGAAGATAGGTATTTCTTCCTCAAATAACGAAACTTTTGCTTTGGACTTTGGAGATATTCTCTGAATTGTATCGATTAAGCGCGTATAATCCTCACGGTTGTCTATCTGTACTCGATCGACATCGTCAGTTAGGAAATCACGAGCCGTTAATCCAATCAAGTCGGGTTCCTCATATAGCATACAGGGATCCTTCTCATTTTTAATCCTGGATTCAATTTGATCCCATTGCTGCATCAAAATATGAAGATCTCGGACAAAAAAGCGTTCAGGTTTATTTTGCCCGACCGTACGGATAATAACTCCCATTCCTTCCCTAAGAGAAAGGTTACCAATAATACGCTTAAGCCTTTTTCGCTCCGCCTTATCTTCTATTTTACGAGAAATTCCACATTGTCCAGCATAAGGCATGAGTACAAGAAACCTACCAGGCAAAGAAAGATTAGTGGTGGTTCGAGGTCCCTTAGTACCGATCTGTGCCTTAGTTATCTGGACAACAATTTCCGAGCCAATTGGAAAAACTCTAGGAATATCCGAGACGGACTTTGCCTCGTTTTTACCTCTAGATTTCTTTTTATTTTCAAGAACGATTTCAACTGATGGATCGTTATTTGCACCGGGTAACATATCCCAGTAATGCAAAAATGCATTTTTTTCTTGGCCAATATTTACGAATGCCGCTTTAAGACCGGCTTCGAGGTTTTGTACCTTTCCTTTAAAAATTGCCCCTACCATTCGATCCTTATCAAGCCTTTCGATGTCAAATGCTTGAAGGATACCATTTTCCATCATTGCTACACGGCGCTCGAGGGCTTCTGTATTAATGATAATTTCTTTATAATCCTCTTTCTTTTCTCGGCGAAAGAATGACATAATACGTTCCCGGATTGGACGATTCTTCGCCCTCTCCAGAGCCGCATCTCTCAATTCTTTTTTATCAATTAAGATAGGAGGTTTTTCCAAAGGGGCGGCACTTAAGTCGTTTTTGGGCAATTTTTCTCCTGAATTGTCTTCAGGGGATTGTTTTGATCTGTTTTTCGAGGAGGCTCTGCGCCTATTTCTTCTGGCCATGATAGGAGGTGTTGAAGAATCCAACCCTCATCTGAACAACGCGTACATTTGGTCTAACAAGTTTCACAAGACAGACTTTCGATAACGAAATACACTTTGTACCATTCCAAGCATAAGGAAACAAACGACCATGAAGGAACCACCATAACTCAGAAAGGGCAAGGGCAGCCCTGTTATGGGGGTGATTCCAATAGTCATTCCGACATTGATGAAAATATGAGTCATCAAGAGGACGGATACGCCAACAGCCAGCATCGAACCGAAACGATCTGCGGCTTGAGCCGCTACCCGTAGACAACCGAAGACCACAAGGGATAACATCCCGATGGCTAGACTGCCCCCAAGTAATCCTGATTCTTCAGCAATTACGGCAAAGATGAAATCGTTGTGGGCCACCGCAGTTGGTAAATATCCGAGTTTGGCTTGCATCCCTTCCCCGAGACCTTTGCCGGAGATGCCACCAGTGGCGACTGCGATAAGGGCTTGGATGCGGTTCCAATTCGAACCCACACCTTGTGGGTCTTCGACTTCGGGCGCAACAAAGGTAAGAATGCGTTTGCGTTGATAATCCTTGAGTGGAAGGAGTGAGGAGTCCTCGTATGCCACCACGGCATCCGAGGGTTTGGGATTCTCTAGTTTATATTGATAGTAGTTAAATAAATCGAAGCCTAACAAACCAAGCAACACCACGAATACGACAAACGTGGAAATAAAAAACTTAGTTGGCATGCGGGCGACGTATAAAAGTGAGAAGGCAATTGGTGGAAATACCAAAGTAGATCCTAAATCTGGCTGTAAAAAGATCAAGAACATTGGCAACGCAAAACAAGCCGCAACCTTGAGAATCCCTCTTAAGGAATCCTGCATGTCTCCGACTTTAGATCGGGCTAGCAAACTTGCACCGAATATCATCGTTGACCACTTGGCAATTTCAGACGGTTGCACTTTGAATAATCCGAAGTCAATCCACCTGCGTGCACCATAAATCATTGGGCCACCAAAAACCAAAAGTAATCCAATAATTACCAGAAAATAGAAAATATGGGCGTACCTCATCCACAATTGGTAGTTAATTACCGAAACCACAGCATAAAGAGAAAATCCAATTACAGACCAAAGAATTTGCATTTTCCAATAATTTCCACCCCCAAAAGCTTGGGCAGAATGAATAAAGATAATACTCATAAGACACAGACCGAGTAAGCATAATGGAGTTAGCCAATCCCATTTAGTCTCCTCAGGGATAAGCGAGTCCTGCTCCAATGGATCTGACTTCCTCACATTACTTGAGTAATTCTTTAACCATCTCTTCCCACTCTACAGACAAGCTCGAGCGACACACAGGTTTGCCTGCACGGGCATACCAATATGCCGCGTTACCTAAATCCCCCTCCTCGCGATGCAAATAAGCATGCACCCAGTCTCCTTCAACCGACCCCGCACTCTGGGCTAATTCGTGAGCGTTCTCCCAATATCCTTTTTTTGCCCACCAAAGGGCCTGCAAAGGTGATGACAAATCTCCAAAAGGCTCATTTTCTTTTTCAATTAAAGAAAGAAAATCGGCAATGTTCATGAGTCACGTTTTCTTTTCCATCTCATACCTAAGGCCAGGCTGTATTGAAATTTTCTACGATGTTCACGAATAAGAAAAGGTAAGTTTTTTTCCATTTCTAAATCAAAGTGTTCTTCAAGAATATTCTTTAATGCGGATGCCGAATCTCCTTCCTCCAACCACTTTTCAGGAGAAGTGAATTCCTCAAGCCAGGTAAAAGGAGTGGTAAGGATTAAATGGCCACCTGGGTTTACAAGATCGGGAAGTCGGTCGAGTAAGGATAAAGGGTCGGGCAAGCGACAAAGTAGATTGGCCGCATGGACGACATCGAAGTGCCCAAGGTCTTTTCGTAAATTGCACGCATCTCCAACCTCGAAAGTTAGGTTGGACGGAAGATCAGCTATTTTTACCGATGCATCTTTCCACCTACTTCCCTCTTCATGGTACTGATAACTAAGTGATCCCGATTGCACCAGGCTGTTAGCAGCACCAATGAAGGATTCTGAATAATCGATACCCAGAACTTGACCGGAGATATTAGCCAAAACAAAACTACTTTTCCCCACCGCACATCCAAGGTCTAATGCTTGCCCGATTGACATGGATGTATCGATCAATTCCTCTACACTTCGACGGGCAAAATCAAGGGCATCTTTGGGACCATCAGGCCAGGGAAACTGTTCTTCCTCCGATCCATAGTGAAAAAGTAAATACTCTCCAAGGGAGCGAGCGGTTTCATAGATTTCACCTCCCTGATTATTGCTATTAACAAGATTCATTCTGCAGATAATTCCCTAAAGGATTCTTTGAGCCGAGGATAAAGATTCTGATAAATCTTATAGTTTTTATGATACTTTGAAGGATTTGAACTTATCTCCACAAGCTCGGTCTCTTTAATCCATGAATCAGAGGCCTCCTCAACTGAAGAAAAGTGGTCGCATCCGACCGAGGCCAGCAATGCGGCACCATAAGCAGCTCCCTCCCTTGCATTGACCAAGGAACAGGGTGATTCAAAAATATCGGCCAACATTTGTTTCCATAGGGACGACCTAGCCCCACCGCCAGATAAAATTACTTTGTCAGGGCGAATGCCCAGTTCCTGCATTAAGGAAAGCGAATCTTTTAATCCATAGCTTACTCCTTCCAAAACGGCACGAGTGAGATGGGCTTTGCTGTGCCGTAAAGTCAAACCTACAAAAGCACCCCGGGCATGGGGATCCGGATGGGGTGTTCGCTCGCCAGACAAATAGGGAAGGAAAACCAAACCTTCGCACCCCACAGCCACTTGTTCTGCAGATCGAGTAAGTATTTCATATGCATTCTCCCCTCCCCCATTCTCGATGGATTGTTCCTCTCTGCCCAATTGATTTTTATACCACTGGAAGGAACCAGCCGCTGACAACATCACTCCCATTAAATGCCATTTACCGGGAACGGCATGACAAAATGCATGCAACTTCCCCTCTGGTTCCACACGGTACTGATTGCTCTGAGCAAAAACGACCCCACTTGTACCAAGAGTTGCCGAAACCATACCTTCCCTAACTATTCCGCAACCAACGGCTTGAGCCGCCTGGTCTCCACCACCCGCGATAACTGGGGTGCCTATGAATAAACCAGTTTGAGAGCTTGCATCTGGGGAAATCTTGGTCGATGCAATCGTAGATTCAGTAAGTTCTGGCAACCAATCTTTTGACCAACCCATCCCCGAAAGGATTTCGTCCGACCATTTTCTCTCTCCTACATTAAGCATGGATGTGCCTGATGCGTCTGATACTTCGGAGAAAAATTCTCCAGTCAATCGATAGCGAATATAATCCTTGGGTAAAAGTACTTTGGAAATCTTGGAAAACACTTCTGGTTCATTCTTTTCAACCCAGCGTAATTTGGGAGCGGTGAAACCAGCAAGGATTGGGTTACCTGTAAGACGCAAAACTTCAGCTTCACCTAAAAGCTCGGTCATCTCTTCACACTCCTTAAAAGAACGCTGATCATTCCACATGATACATGGACGAAGAACTTGTCCATGAGCATCAAGGATGACCAAGCCGTGCATTTGTCCAGTTAATCCTATCCCGGCAATAGATTCGGATTCCACATTCTTTAATAATTCTTTTAATGCCTTACAGGTGGCCTCCCACCAAACCTCCGGATCTGTTTCGGCTTGCAAGGGAGCAGGTGTTTGAAACGGATACTCCGGGTTACTGCTAGCAAGGACTTTACCGGATGAATCAACCAATAAGGCCTTGATCGAGGATGTACCAACGTCGATTCCAATAAATTTCATAACTTATTTATCAAACCAACCCATTGAGTGTTGGCAACTGGAATGACCAGCCAAGCCAAATACCTTCATTTTCCAAAAGGTAGCTTGTAGAGTCCCCAAAGCCAATATCAGCAAACTCCATTCTTGCACTTTGCTAATTCTCCAGGATAGCTATTTTGCAATGACAAAGGAAGATTCAATCGAACCCACAAAACAACCCATCCTACGAATTCGATATTGTCCTGGTTGCGGATGGATGCTCCGAGCAACTTGGCTCGCTCAAGAAGTGCTGATTACCTTTGCTCAAGAAATCGGTTCCGTTTCCCTGGAACCAGTGAAAGAAACAGCAGGAATCTTTCAGGTATGGTTGAATGATAAACCCGTTTGGTGCCGAAAGTTAGATTCTGGATTTCCACAACCTAAAGAGTTAAAGCAAAGAATCCGTGATCTTATTTGTCCGGGTCGAGACCTCGGACATTCGGATAAATAAAATTAGGTTTTTTGGGCGGCCTGTTTACGGGCCACCGCTTTCTTGAGGAATTCATCCCCGATGACACCCAGAAGAATCACCAACCCGAGAATGCCAAATTCGAGGTGTGTCGATATACCGACCATATTTATGGAATTATAAATCAATCGAATAACTGCAGCCGCAATGACCACACCCAAGACCGAACCCTCTCCTCCCCGCAAACTACATCCACCCAGCACCGCAGCGGCAATTGCATAGAGTTCGTAAAATTCGCCCGTTTGAGCAGGTTGGACAGAATCCAATTCGAAAGCGAAAAGAATCCCCGCGATTCCGGCAAACAAGGAGCAGAGCACATAGGCGAGTATTTTCATCCTGTCCGTATTAATGCCGCTATACCGAGTACCTTCCTCGTTATTACCCAAAGCAAAAAGGTAGCGCCCCCAAATGGTACGACGCAAAAACACCGCAGCGGCAATGGAAAGAACCAATATAAAAAGAGCAGGTGTGGGAAGGTTAAACGATCCCAAAGCAATCTTTCCACTAAACAGAAAATCAAGGCCCTGTATTTGTTCTAAGTTTTTATAACCGGCATCATCTTCGTATGGCATTGGTCCAATCGACTGGTTGTCGGTAAGCCAGCGACCCATACTTCGGTAGACCAATAATCCACATAGGGTTACAACAAACGGCTGGACTTTTGCCTTGGTTATTAAAAGTCCGTGAAGCAAACCAATTCCCAAAGATAGTACCAAGGTGATTCCTATAGCACTCCAAGGGTCCATCCCTTCCAGTTTAAGGCAGATTGATAAGACCACCGAGACCAAGCCAACGACTGACCCGATAGAAAGATCAATACCGCCAGTTATAATAACAAAGGCAACTCCCAGGCTCATCACTGCGTACAAACTCGACCATTTGATCAAGTTTTGCATGTTGTATGCGTTGAGGAATTTAGGATTGATTACTGCCGTGATCACAAAGATTGCAACCAAGAGAATAAAGATACCAAGTACATTTTTTTTCATATAAACTTATTAAATTAGGCCGCCACCAAATTACCGGTTGCCAAGTTCATGATTGCTTTCTCGCTCAATTGATCCCGACTAAGTTCACCAGATATTTGACCCTCGTGCATAACATAGGCCCGATCAGCCATGCCCAAGACCTCTTCCATCTCGCTGGAAACAAAGAGAATGGCCATGCCCTCTCCTGCCAGTTTCTCCATCAGTTTGTAAATTTCTCTTTTCGCTCCGACATCTATCCCGCGTGTCGGTTCATCCAACAGCAACAATTTAGGAGACATCGCTAACCATTTTCCCAAAACAATTTTTTGCTGATTTCCTCCGGAAAGAAACCTCGCCATCTGTTCGAAATTGGGTGTTTTGATCTTCATCGATTTTACCGCATTTTGGGTGACCGCCCGTTCTGCATTTTCATTCAACCATCCACGCGACGCATCTCTTTGTAAACTTGGTAAGCTACTATTTTCACGTACCGACATGGGCAGGACCAAACCGTGTTGTTTTCGATCTTCTGGAGCCAGAGCAATACCTTCAGAAATTGCCGCTCTTGGAGTTCGAATTTCTTTCACTTCTCCACTAATTTCCAAGGAACCACCCAGGGCTGGAGTTACCCCAAAAATAGTTTGTAAAAGTTCTGTTCTACCTGCACCTACCAAACCAGCAACTCCTACAATTTCACCTTCAGAGACTTTTAGGGACAAAGGATGCTGGGGGTAAGATGGACAGCGTAAATCTTTAAGGGATATAACAGGCTTACCGGGACGATGGACTTGCCGGTCGTAAAATTCACTTAATTCGCGACCAACCATAAGTTTGACCATATTATCGTGATCAATCTGATCCTGCATTAATTCTCCCGCATTTTCTCCATCACGAAAAACGGTTACCCGATCAGCCAATTCCTTGACCTCTCCAAGACGGTGGGAAATGTAAATCACACTTATTCCCTTGGACCGCAAATTCTTAACCACCTTAAAGAGAGTTTCCGTTTCTTTTTGCGAAAGACTACTCGTAGGCTCGTCCATTATCAGCACACGGGCGTTACAAGATAAAGCTTTGGCAATTTCAACCAATTGTTGTTTACCAATCGGTATCGATCCGGCAAGCGTATCAACAGGGAGATCAAGCCCAACCTGAGAAAGAAACTTTTCAGTCTGCCTACGTATTTCCGATTCATCAATAAGGCCAGCCTTCGTCGGTTCGCGCCCAAGAAAAACATTGGCTGCCAAGTCGAGGTTCCCACACAAATTGAGTTCCTGATGAATTAAAGCGATTCCCTCATCCATCGCGTCGTTTACATTACGGAAGGAAACCTTTTTGCCACATACAAGAAACTCGCCTTCGTCAGCTGGTTGAACCCCAGCTAAGATTTTCATCAATGTGCTTTTACCTGCTCCATTTTCTCCGATTAGGGCAAGAACCTCGCCTTTTTGTAAGTGGAGAGACACCCCCCGAAGAGCGAGTACCCCCGGGAAACTTTTTTGTAATCCGCTTACCTCAAGCAAGGGGCTGGAGGTTTCGTCCATCCTTATTGTTGCTTACCCAATGCAGCCATTTCTTTCTTCTTGGTCCAAAACTCTTCCACATTGCTTCGGTCAACTACAAGAAAAGGTAGTTCAAAATATTGGGCATCGGGCTGCTTTCCTTCATGAATAGACTTGAGCATTTTAATCGATTCATACCCATACTCCCAAGGTTGTTGACTGATCGTCCCATGGGCATTTCCGTCAAGAATTGCCTGCAGGGTTGCATCCTGCTCATCAAAGCCACAAACCTTGATTTGATTTTGTTTATTTGCCTCCCTAATCGCATCAATACAAGCGGGAGGATTGTAAGCAAACAAACCGACCATACATTTTAAATTTTTATACTTGGTCATGGAATCCTCGGCATTGCTCTTAGCCTTGGCTTTGTCAAAATTATCAGTGCGCGTGTCCAAAACTATGTATTTTGATCCTTCAGCCTTTAAGTCCGAAGCATCCACTGGATCGAACTTCACTTGGTCGAGCTTCTGCATTGGTCGGTTTAATAATTCATCGATCACTCCCTGCCGGCGTTGGCGTGCATTGAGTTGTTCCAATCGCCCCACAAAAATCATCACTTCCCCACCCCCCGGAATGGCTTTTTTAACCAAGCTACCGAGAGCTCTTCCAGCTTTATAATTATTTGTTCCGATGTAAACAAGACGGTCGCTTTTAGGAGCATCCGCATCCTGAGTGATTAAAATAGTATTTTGCCCAACTTCATTAAGAAAAGGAGTTTGGTTCTCCGCATCAATCGGACTCACCGCAACTCCATCTACACCTTTGGCAAGCATAGCTTCCATCATCCGTTTTTGATCGACCACTCCTTTAGGAGGCATCAACACTTCGCATTGCACCCCAAATTCTTTTTCAGCAATACGCACACCAGCGGCACATAAATCCCAAAAGGGATCAATTCCATTAGTCACATAGGCGAATGTTGGAACAGCGGAAGCTTTTTCTAATTCTGAGTGGTTTTCTCCAACACAACCGCTCAAAAGAACGAGCAAATAGGAAAGAAAGAATAGTGAAAGGGATTTTTTAATATTCATCGAATTAAATAAAGAAGGCAGGAGTCAAATCGGTCAAGGATTACCAAGGAGTTCGTCCACCATTTACACAAAGGGTTTGGCCGGTAACAAAAGAGGCTTCATCGGAAGCAAAATACCTTACCGCCTGTCCAACATCCTTGGGAGATCCCCAACGACCCATTGGGATGCTACTTAAATATGCATCCTTATCTTCCTGCGGATCATCAACATGTCGATCGGTGGGTATCCACCCAGGAGCTACCGTGTTTACGGTTATTCCAGTGGACGCAAGTTCCACGGATAAACTCCGACTCCATCCAATCTGCCCGCCCTTCGCCGCAACATAAGCAGTAAACTGCGGAACGGACGCATGAAATACTTCACTGGTGATATTTATTATTCTACCCCATTTACGCTTTTTCATTCCCGGCAATGCAGATTGGGCAAGTAAAAATGGACTGAGGACAAAAAAATCGTACATCTCACGATAGAAGTCGGAATCGTACTCCTCGATTGGTTTTTGAGGCTGTGGTCCCGTGGCATTAGGCACAATTACATCGACCGATCCAAATTTTTCCTCCACCGCCTCAACCATCGAACTAACCTGCTCTTGATCGGTGACATCTGCCCGAACCACCATGACATGAGCTCCCCTAGATTGAAGAGACTCCCGTGCTTTTTCAGCAACCTCTCGATTACCATGGTAATTGAGCGCCAATTTGGCCCCGGCATCTGCCAAACACTCAGCTATTCCCAAACCCAATCCTCTTGTGCTTCCGGTTATGAGAGCAACTTTATTCTTTAGTGAAAAACTCATTGTTATGATATTAGCAGATTAACTGAATATTAGAAATATGTATTATTGACGGTAGCATACCCATTTTTGACATATATTTTTTATAGAAATGAAGAACCGGCCATGAGACTTTTTTTTGCCTAGACTGAATAATTTGATATTTCAAATATATTTGAAATATCAAATTTCATTTCGTTCATTTAACCGTGGTAAGGTTGAGCTGGCGTACCCTGAGCATGCAAACCATCGACCACAAATACATGCCCTGCACCTGCTTCTTCTAAAGTTTTGTGAATTCCGGTAGTAACAAACAATCGGTCCAAGCGATTTCCACCAAATGTACAGGCGGTGGTCTCAACACAGGGAAGTAAAACCTTCCGCAAAAGCTCTCCAGTATCGGGATTTACCTGTAAAACTGCTCCACCGTGACACATCGCCACCCAGAGCATTCCCTCGGAGTCCATGGTCATCCCATCTGGAGAGCCCTCAATACCAAACTTGGTAAAGTCTACTGCAATACGGGAATTTTCGATCTTTCCACTCGCAAGGTCATAATCATATACGGTCACCTTTTGTGTCGGAGTATCAATGTAGTACATAAGCTTTTTTTCTTGGTCCCAACAAATTCCATTCGAATTGGTCACTCCTGGGATCATTCGTTTCAAACTACCAGATTGATCCAACCGATAAAGGCTGGCATCTCCCGTTTTTTTAACCGTACTTATCGTACCCGCCCAAAACCTTCCACCTGGGTCACATTTTCCATCATTAAAACGATTATCAGGTCGTTTTTCCGCTTCCGGATCCGCCAAGCTAATTTTTGATCCATCAAGGGGATTAAAGCGGTAAATCCCCGAATCTCCCGCACACAGAAGATCACCTGACTGGCAGGGAACCACAGTGCCTATTCTCTCGTCCATGTCCCAAATCTTTTCCACCCCGCTTTGGGTATCTAACCTAATTAGAGTGTGTCCTTCGATATCCACATAATATAGATGGTCCTGCCAAAAGATAGGACCTTCGCCCCACTTGGAAGATCGAGAACCGATTTGCTCAATAGTTAATTCACTCATTGGAATATTTTGATAATCGTAAGGTTTAAGCCTTGATCAACTCAAAGGAGTCCTTGCTGTCTTTGACCACCCACCCAGCTTGTTGAATTTTTTCACGAAATTGATCGGCGGCCGTCCAGTCTTTCGATTGCTTGGCTTGCCATCTTTGCTCTGCCCATTTCTTCACTTCGGCTGGAACTGCCTCTTCTTTTTCTTCGGAAAACCTAAGTCCAAAGAGATCAAGGACTGACCGAAAACCTGTTCGTAAACGATTTATCTCCCCTGCCCCGTTTGCATAATTACCTTTTGATAAGGCTTCAGATATCTCGCGTACCAATCCAAATAATTTCCCTAGTGCATCCGAAGTATTCATATCCTTCAGGATCGCTTGTTGTACCGGTAAAAAAGGACCAAATTCAGTTGCAAGAGATGAACCGAGCGGTGAAGCTGAGCTGTCAATTTTCTTTGCAAAATCAGCTAACTTTTTTATGGCCTTCTGAGCAGCCTTGAGGGAATCAAAAGTAAAATTAAGTGGTTGCCGATAACTCCCAGATAATAACAGGTAGCGTACTTCCTGGATGCCATATCCCCTGTCAATAATGTCATCCAGGGTATATAAATTACCCAGCGACTTGCTCATCTTTGTTCCCTCAACCATCAAGTGGGCTATATGAAACCAATGACGTGCAAAGGTCTTACCAGTAACGCTCTCGCTTTGAGCAATTTCGTTCTCGTGGTGAGGAAAAATCAAGTCGACGCCACCCGAATGCAAGTCGAAAGATTCTCCAAGATACTTCATGCTCATGGCACTACATTCAATATGCCAACCTGGACGGCCCTGCCCCCAAGGAGACTCCCAATAATTTTCTCCGTCATCTTGTTGACGGGCTTTCCAAAGAGCAAAGTCTGCTGCTGAATCCCTTTCATACTCGTCAGATGTTTCCCGAGAAATTTCGTTTGTTGTGATTTCACGTTCTGCAAGACGCGAAAGCCTCCCGTATTTAGCGAAAGCCTCGACTTTAAAATAAACTGACCCATCGCTTGCCTGATAGGCATTCCCAGCTTCGATTAATCTTTCAATTAAGGAAATTTGTTCGGGAATATGATCAACTGCAGAAGGCTCAGCATGTGGAATCATTAAATTAAGCAGTTCACAATCCTTTTGAAACCTTTGTGCCCAGCGATTCGTAAACTCCCCCAGGCTTAACCCCTCTGCCTGAGACTCGCGGATGGTCTTGTCATCCACATCGGTGAGGTTACGCACATGGTAGGTCTTTAAACCGTTGGTTTCCAAGACCCGTCGAAAGACATCCTGTAATACAAATGTTCGAAAATTACCCACATGTGCAGGCCCATAGACCGTTGGGCCGCAGCAATAAAAACGTACCGTGTCTCCATCCATAGCATACATCTCCCGAACCTCTCGGGTGAATGTATCGTAAAGCTGAAATGGCATCGAAAGAGGACTATTCCTCGGTAATCCGAATAGGTTTAATGTCCCACTTGGGATTTTGCCCTAAGAAACGGCAAGGATTGTTATGAAAAATCTCGACTGCCTCTTGAACCGCGTGTCCACGACGGCGATATTCGACAATACATTCCTGCAAGGTAAAAGGATCGCTCGGGCCCCAGTCCGCAGAGGAATTAACTAATAACCGTTCTGTAGGATATTTTTCTAAAATATCAACCGCCCGGCGGGGGCTACATTTGGTGACAGGGTACAGGGTCATACCCGCCCAATAACCTGCATCCAATACCCATTCAATCGTCTCTTCCTCGACATGATCGATCCAAATTTTATCAGGGTTTACATCCATCCCTGACAATACTTCAAGCACGGTTTTTGTACCATGAGCTTTGTCTGACAAATGAGGAGTGTGGATGAGGACTAATTGATCATGCTTCATGGCCATTTCCACATGGGCTTCGAGTGCGGCTATCTCGTTGGGCGTGGATTTGTGCAATCCAGTCTCGCCTACTCCCAGGCAATTTGGCTTATCCAGAAACTCAGGCATTTGCTTGAGCACTTCATTCGTGAGTTCCACATTTTCTGCTTCTTTGGGATTTACGGCAACCCAGCAAAAATGACGGATACCAAACTCAGCCGCACGGGTTGGTTCAAATTCAGAAATCTGAGCAAAATAATCGATAAATGTTTCCGGGTGCCTGCGGTCAAACCCCGCCCAAAAAGCGGGTTCACAAACCGCTACAACTCCAGACATTGACATTCGCTCATAATCCTGCGCGGTGCGGGCTATGGCGTGATAATGTGGCTGAATGATCTGCATGAGGAAAAAGCGGGGTTTAAAATCAGTTAATTTTAGCGAAATGAGTAAGCAATTGCTCCGCCCGATTTGATTTAGTATGATCAGGATTAGCCAGTAATTGCATGGCTTCCCTCAAGGATTCAAGTTTACTCTCATCCTTCGCATTATGACCTTCCCGGCTAACCGATTCATCGTACCGGTCGAGCAGAGCTGCCACTTCGAGTAAGTCGCGTCGGGCTTCCAAAAAGTAAGTATCTAAAGTTTGCTTAGGGCTCAGCATGACGGAGGTAAGTTAGAGTTGGGGAATTACAGAAGAATGATGATGAAGAATCTTAGGATCGCTTGATTCATCAACTAGGAAGGTGTAGCGGGCAGGAAATTCCTGGCGGGCTTCTCCTTCTCCATGAAAGAAGGTGTAAGTTCCAGTATACAAAAATTTCTGATTCCCAATGTCTTGACGAAGTGTACCTGCTTGATCAAAGGAAACACCCGCACCCACTCGGGTGGTAAATGCATCGAAGTAAGCACGAATACCCTCTGGATTGTCAATAGACTTGGAAGCAAAAGTCGCCAGCAAACGGGCACTTCTAGCATAAAGGGCACAAACCTCGTCGACCAAACCAGCGTTCACTCGGTCATTCCATAAATCAGTTAAGTTTCTCATCGTTACAAATGATCTCTCTAAAGAAATACTTCTATACACTCAATATCATATGATGGTTTGGGGTAAAAATAAGTCTTTAACCCAAAGACTGCTCCCACTGCTCAGGTTTAAATCCTTGGAGCACCAATTCCTCTCCCACGAGCACGGGTCTTTTAACCAAGTTACCTTGTCCGATCAAGAGCTCAAAAGCTTTATCATCTGTTATTTCACCGATTACTTCTTTGATCGAAGGATCGCGGTAATCTTTACTTGAAGTATTGAAAAGTTTTTTTAGTTCACCGCCGTGACTTTTTAATAACCTGGCCAATTCCTTTTTGTTAGGCGGATTATCTCTAATGGGTATACGCTCGAATTCCAATCCCCGAGACTCCAACCAGAGGCGAGCTTTTTTACAGGTTGAACATTTTTCGTATTCGTAAAATTTGAATTTCATTGGTTTAAGGGTATAAGAATTATAGCTTTATTATCTTTCAAAACATTACCTTTTCCAGCCTTTTTATGAAGTCAACTCTACACCGGACAATGGGAAGCTTCTTTGCCCTTGCTATATTAACCTCCTGCTCACCAACCGGGAAACCTGATTCTCCCTCTTCTAAAACAAAACAATCTTCCATGCAAGTTTTGCAAAAAACCCTAGACAACGGCCTCACCGTTTACCTCAGCCCCAATGCCGAAGAACCTCGCTTTTATGCAGAAATCATTACCCGGGCTGGAAGTAAACACGATCCTTCAACCAATACGGGACTGGCACATTACCTCGAGCATTTACTTTTTAAAGGTACCCGCTCATTTGGTACGGAAAATTTTGCCAAGGAGGAACCTCTGCTCCGACAAATCAGTGAGTTATACGAACAAAGAGCCACCGAAGAAAACGAGACAAAACGAGATGAGATTTACCGACAAATCAATACCCTATCCACGGAGGCATCGAAACTGGCAATCCCCAACGAAATGGACCGCGTATACAGTGACATGGGTGCAAAGGGATTAAATGCCCACACTTGGCACGAGGAAACCGTTTACAAAATTGACTTACCTGCCAACCGGCTTGAACACTGGGCAAAAATTGAAAGCGAACGATTTGCCCAACCAGTCTTTCGCTTATTTCACACGGAATTAGAAACGGTCTATGAAGAAAAAAATCGGGCGATCGATAACAAGCATCGGTTGATTTACCGTGCCGTAAATAATCTACTTTTTAAAGTTCACCCATATGGTCAACAATCCACACTAGGCACCGTCGAGCACCTAAAAAATCCATCGATATATGCGATCGAAGAATTTTACTCCACCCATTATGTCCCCCAAAATATGGCTATTTGCCTATCCGGAGACCTCGATCCTGAGCCAACTTTTGCCATCATAGAAAAGTATTTTGGCAAATGGAGTGGACCCGAGAAACTTCGTCCCGAACCATCTTGGAATGAAAAACCCTTAAAAGGGCGTGAATTCGTAGAGGTAGAGTATTTGGGAGAAGAGCATGTGGTCCTTGCTTTTCGTACAGCACCCAAGCACCACGCGGATTACCCAACTTTGCGCCTGATTGATATGATCCTCGACAATGCAGTGGCCGGTTTGATCAATCTCGACCTGGTTGAAAAACAAAAAGTTCGAGCGGCAGGGTGCTACCCACAAAACCTGAATGATTTTGGTGCCCACTTTCTTTATGGTACTCCCAAAGATGGACAAAGTTTAGAAACAGTCGAACAGTTGCTTCTTCAACAAATCGAACGAGTCAAAAAAGGAGACTTTGAGAATTGGGCCTTGCAAGCGGTAATCAATGATTTCAAAAAACGACAAAAAGAAAATTATGAGAAAAACGACCAAAGGGTTGAATTGCTCCGGGATACCTTTTTGGCGTTTGTTGACTGGAATGTTACCTTGAACGAAATCTCCGAAATGGAACAGGTAACTAAAGCCGACATTATTCGTGTAGCTAATAAATATTACGGAAAAGATTATGTGGTCGGCTTTCGAATTGATGCCCAACATGACCTACCCTCCATCGAAAAACCGGCCATTGATCCACTAAGCATCGATCCAGATAAGGGATCCGCATTTATGGAAGAAGTTGATCAGCTTTCCTACGAACCACTTCAGCCTAAATTTCTTGTTCCAGAAAAAGACTTTTCAGTACGAGAAATCTCTCCCGGAATTCGCTTAATTCACGCATTCAATCCACTCAATGATCTTTTCAACTTGGATGTCCGTATGGATCTTGGCTTTGACCATCAACCTATGCTTTCCACTGCAAAGCGCATGCTTGACCGTGCAGGTGCAAGAGAAATGAACTCAGAGGATTTGAAAATTGAATGGTATAAATTAGGTACTGACTTCGGTTTTGGAGTCCAGGAACATTTTAGCAGTTTCTTCATCAATGGGTTGGATGAAAATTTCCTGTCCTCCCTACAATTAGCTGAGTCACACCTTCTATTCCCAAATACATCTGAAGAAACCTGGAATGAAACTAAAGACATTATTCTATCCGAGCGAGATGATGAACAAAAAGATCCCAATGCCCTAACCCATGCACTGGCTCACTTTCATCGTTATGGAGAAAACTCACGCTATCTTAAACGTTCCTCAGATGCGGACCTAAACAATTCAACTACTTCAGGCTTGTCCGAATTGCTCAAACAGGCTGTAGAGTCTCCGCGATCCATACTTTATTTTGGCCCTCAATCCCCCGACATTGTGGAACAATGGATACGTAACTCATTTCTCGGAGTTCTACCACAGCACAAAGCAGCAAAAATCGAACCGGACCGCTCGTTAAAGACTAAGAAAGACCAAGTTTACTTTTTGCATAAGGAAATGGCTCAAGCTCAAGTTCGATTTGAATTTCCCTCTGGTCTACTTGACGAATCACTCACCCCCTCTATTCAAATTTTTAATGAATATTTTGGTGGTGGCATGGCTGGTCTTGTCTTTCAGGAACTTCGCGAAGCAAGGGCATTAGCGTACTCAGCATGGGCTCGTTTTTTCACTCCTTCCCGGCCAGGCGAAGAAAATGTTATGGTCGGTTCTATCGGTTGCCAGGCGGACAAAACCATTGATGCAATGAATGCATTCATTGGTTTACTTAAAGAAATGCCAGTGAGCAATACACGCTGGTCATCCGCACATGCTTCTCTGCTAAGTGCTTATCGTACCAACCCAATTACTTCTCGGGCGATTCCCAAGTTTGTTTATGATGTCGACGCTCTTGGATTAGAGATCGACCCTCGGGAATCCAGATTCAAAAACCTGAGCAAAGCAAAGATTGATGAATTTGAAAAATTCTACCAAGATAAAATCAAAGCCAAATCAATTTTATTTTCGGTAGTGGGAGATTCGACCAGAATAAATATGGAAGCTCTCAAAAAATTTGGCCCATTTACACAAGTAAGTGCGAAAGAACTATTTCGCAGGTAAAAGTTGGGGATTTACGATTGGGCACCTCGAGGGCTCTCGGGGATCTTTCCGTTGGTTGGTGGGAAAGCAATACCCTCTTCCTCCACGCTTTGATTTAAAGTTGGCTTTAGAGAATTTTCGGGTTGGCTCGGTTGAACTGCATCAGTTGTTTCAGGGAGCTTGAGTACTTTCCTGAAAAAATTAAAAACCTTGGCACATTCGATCTTTTTTTGGTCTTGATTATGGAGTCGTAAAATTAACTTTTCAGATTTGCCCGTGGACAGGTCTGTCATATGGCAGTTACAGCTTGCTTTCTGTTTTTCTCCAGTTGGAAACTCGACGACATCAATCATTCCCATGGGAAGAACCTCATTATCTTGACCAACTAATTCCATCCGTAAAGACACTCTATTTTTGTCGAAATTGAAAAGGCGCAGGCTATTAACTTTACGAGCTTTATCTTCTTTCAACATATTTTCCATACCAGTTCGTAAGGAATTAATGATTTCAACGGATCGATTCATTGGGGTTCAACCATCTTCATAATTGTTGCCCGTCAGGCAATAGAATTTTAAATCTATTTTTATGTCTATCGGTTTGGATTATAGAGGAGTTGCAGAACGGGAGTTAGATAACTCTTCCTTTGATAAAGAACTTTTTGAGTTATGCCTTAAACATGCCTCTAACGACAAAGAAAGAGCCCGCATCATTTACATTCACCGAAGAATCGCCGAATTGGAAAAAAAAGAGCCAAATTTGGACCAAATTGAAAAATGGCCCATGTTAATTCCTTTACTCATTCTGTACACTTTGGGAACCATTGGCGTTCTTTGCCTAGTTTTTGTGTTTTTAGCAAACCGTCTGGATTGGTGGTAACACCCCAAAAGTCGACAAAAAATACTAGTTGGCTAGCTAATAAAACTTGAATTATTTTAATGAATTATATGCTATGGACTAATTCTATTTTGAATTGATAGAATGAATTCCTAATCGTTTCATGCCCCCCAAAAAAACAAAACAAAAAGAGCCCGAGCTTTATGAGTACCGATTTTCTTTTAAAGTCGATGAGCGTAGCACATTTGGGCAAAGACATTACCTTGCTCACAACGCCCGCGACGCTTTGGGTATGTTCGCATATGCTATGCTTAAAAGTTTATTTGATCAAAAGGTTTACCAAGACCAAGAATTTATAATAGCCAAGGAGTTTGTAAAAATTCACGACACCACAGTAAGATTTCCAAAGTTTGAATTAGATGACCCTCTCCCATCTCACTCATACAAAGCTACTTCTGACAAGCCTGTATCAAAAAGTGAAGATTCACCTGATAAAATAAAAGGAGTCGTTGAGGAAATGGCACAGCGGCTAGAAATTATCAAGTTTGAGGAATTTAATCGATGGGCTAATCGGTGGTATCCATTGCGCTTACCCTTGGAAGAAATAAAAGAAGAAGATGCCTGAAATCGTTGAGATGACTAGAATACAGATTGGTTGATGGTTTGTATTTTTTGTGTGTCCAATCTGACCTAATAAAAACTTTAGAAACTCACCGCATAGCCTGACTGAACAGAAAATTATAGATTATCTATTTTAATTGGATTCTGGAAAAAACCCTTGTAAAAACAATCGTTAAAGATTCCACCAAGGTCCAATACATATTTAATAAAATAATAATTCACCAGATAACAGTGCTTGGGGGAAGACTCGACTTTTCAATCGTTGTTTATTGACGGCAACAATCCTAATCTATAGTTAAGAAGGCTTACATTCGGGTCGGTAGCTCAATCGGTAGAGCAGTGGCCTTTTAAGCCATTGGTTCCGGGTTCGAGTCCCGGCCGGCCTACCAAAAAGATAAAACAAAACCTATCCCATGAATGTATTTTGTTCGTTTTAAGCCTTAATTCGTGAGGTAACAAACGATCTTACTTTTAACCAATTAATTTTGCCAGTAGGCAAGATTGGGATTTCTTTCACAAGTAACAATTCTTTGGGTATCCAAAGGTTTGGTAAACCCCTATTTTTAAGGCCTTTTTTAATTTGGTTAAGATCACAGTTAAAAGATGACACAACGATTAAAATTTCACCCTTTTGATCATTCTCCACAGAACATACAACCAACTTAGGACCTTCTGATTGGCAAATCTCCAAAAGCTCAGTAATTTCTTCCTCTACCCGTCCATGCGGCACCATTTCTCCCCCGATTTTGGAAAAGCGTGAACTCCTTCCTTCAATCCAAAGAAAACCGTCTCGATCGAGTCTTCCCAGGTCGCCAGTTTTGAACCAACCATTCTCATCGAGCACCTTATTCGAATGTTCAGCATCCTGCCAATATCCAGCAAATATATTTGGCCCACGAAAACATAGTATTCCCCCCTCTGCCAAAGGAGTAATATCACCACTTTCCGGATCTATGGTCTGGCACTCCACATCAGGTAACAACCTTCCAACCGAACCACTCTGCTTACCAGTAGCAGGCAGATTAAAAGAAATAGCTGGAGAGGTTTCTGTGAGTCCATACCCTTCCAGGTATTGGCAATCGGCTTCCCGCTCCCAACGATCACGAAAAGTTTGCGGACTTTTTTCCGCTCCAGCCACTACAAATTGAATACTTTTGAGTTCTCCCTTCTTTGCTTTTTTTAGGTAGCCTCCCAGGAACGTGGGCGTACCTAAAAGAATTCTTACTTTTTGCTCAGCTATAATTCTGAGATTCAATTTATGGTCTAAGGGAGAAGGTGATGTAACCGGGTGCAAACCACGCAAAGTCGAAAAAAGCATACCCACGGTAAAACCAAAGCTGTGAAAAAGGGGAAGGTTAACCAATACCTTCGATTGATTCTCGAATAATTCCAAGTCATATAGTTGTCCGCAATTAGCCAGCAGGTTGGCATGAGTTAATCTTACCCCCTTCGGTTTACCCGAACTCCCGCTGGTAAAAATCAAGACCGCCAAGCCTGATCCTCCGTATTGAGGAACCTCAAATTCTTTACTAGTCCACGAGGGAAATATCCATGCCTTTATAAAAGTTTTCAATATCAAGAACCGTTTACTAGCCACCCCTTTAAAGAAATCATCCACCAACAAGCAATTTTCTGGCCATGGAAATTCGTTAAACTTTTTCATCATTTTTGAAGCTGTCACCACAGTGGTAACCCCTGCACCTTTTAGCACTTCAAGATTTAATTCTTTGCCCATCGTATAGTTAAGATTCACAGGAATCCGACCGCTAAGAAGCAATGCAAAGTTCGAAACAAATCCAGCGATACCTGGAGGTAAAATAACTCCTATTCTAGAACCCTTGGGGAAAATCTTAAAATCTTTCGAAAAGAGAAGAGAAAGTGCGAGAACCAAACCCCGGTTAAAGCTTTTCACCTTAGGTATTCCATAGTCCAATAAATAGGGTTGAAAAGGGGCAGACCTTAATGAATCAAAAATCTCTTTTCCCAGATGACTGGATAAATCAAATCTCATATTCATTAAGAATACACCTATTTGTTTGCCGTTGCCAACCTAGGAGAGGTGAGCATTATATGCTCTCTTAAACAATAAAGATGTTTCTTTTTTGTGCATTAATTGATCCGTTCTCTTTTCCCGATTTTTTTATCACCTCATGAGCAAACAAAACGTTTTAATTTACGATACTACCTTGCGAGATGGTTCACAAGCTGAGGGTGTATCTTTCACTGTTGCCTCCAAACTTCGGGTTGCTGAAAAACTTGACCAATTTGGAGTCGATTACATTGAGGGTGGCTGGCCGGGAAGTAATCCCCGTGATATGGCATTTTTTGAACAGGTGGGAAGCCTCGATCTTCAGCATGCACGAATCGCCGCTTTTGGATCGACACGAAGAGCAAAAACCGAAGTAGATCAGGATGCCCAAGTTAAACTACTGTTGGATGCTAACACTCCAGTGGTTACCATATTCGGAAAATCGTGGCTTTTACATGTTACAGATGTTTTACGCACGACTCCGGAAGAAAATCTTCTAATGATTGAAGATACCGTTCGATACTTAAAAGAACAGGGTAAAGAAGTCATCTATGACGCAGAACATTTTTTCGACGGTTTTCACGACAACAAAGATTATGCCCTATCCACCTTGGCAGCCGCCGATCGTGGAGGTGCTGACTTTCTTACTTTGTGCGAAACTAATGGTGGGAAGTTGGTCACCCCTTTTGAAGAAAGCACACGAGTTGTCGTTGAACGCTTTCCAAAATCAAAAATTGGCGTACATTGTCACAACGATGCGGGGGTCGGAGTTGCGGTAAGTCTGGCTGGAGTAGAAGCTGGTGCCGTCATGGTCCAAGGAACAATGAACGGCTATGGCGAGCGTAACGGAAATGCTAATCTTACTACGATTATTCCTAACTTAGAACTCAAAATGGATAGATCGACCAATTGCTCGAAGAATCTTTCCAAGCTTCGAGACCTTTCTCTCTTTATTGACGACTCCACCAACTTGCGGCCTGACATTCGAGCCCCCTATGTGGGAGCTGCTTCTTTCGCTCACAAAGGTGGCGTGCATGCAGATGCCGCGTCTAAGTCAACTCGCAGTTACGAGCACATCGACCCGGCAACCGTTGGCAACCGTACAAGAGTTCTTGTATCTGACATGTCTGGTAGAAGCAGTATCATGCTAAAAGCAAAAGAGATGGGCATGGATGTCGATGGAAGGTCTCCTGAGATGAAGTGCTTTTTAGAAGAATTAAAAAGTTTGGAGTTCAAAGGGTACGAATTTGAATCTGCAGATGCTTCTTTTGATCTTTTACTCAGGCGTTTTCTTCGTGGCGAAAATCCAGTCTTTGAGGTTTTACGATTTCATGTGGGAGTCGAAGGATTAAGCAAAGAAGATGCAACCACCTCCGAAGCTACGGTCAAATTACGCGTGAAAGAAGAAACCCGTCATGTAGTGGCAGAGGGTAACGGTCCAGTCTCAGCCCTCGATCAAGCCCTGCGTAAAGCCTTGGAGAAAGACTTTCCTTATATATCTCAAATCAGCCTAGTCGATTTCAAGGTGCGTATTCTTGAAAGCAACCAGGGCACGAATGCGATCACTCGGGTACATATCGAATCTACTGATGGCCATTTAACTTGGGGCACAGTTGGGGTCAGTGATAATGTGATTACTGCAAGTTGGGAAGCTTTGGTTGACTCGGTAAATTATAAGATTTTACTCGAAACTGAATCCCAGTCGTAGATTTCAACTCGGGGACCCAAAGGTCTCCATACGGAAGAAGAGGTTGAACAAAATAGGACCTCAACAGGAATCCCCAAGTTTGCAGCCAAGTGCCCAGGGCCAGAATCGTTGCCAAGGAATTTATCTGCACTCGAGGCCATTCGGTTTCGGAAATCAAGAAGCGAAGCAGGAAGAAACAACTGAACTTTTGAATTATGAACTAAGTTGTTCATTTGAAATTTTCGAAATATTTTTTCATCAGCTTCTCCAAATGAAATAACCACTTTTCTGTCTTCACGAGATAACAACCATTGATTAGCTCGGGATAAGAAATAGGAAATTGGAAGATTCTTATCAATCCCTCCACTTCCAGGATGAATCCAAAGAACTTGATCTCCACCCTTCCAATGATTGCCCAAAGTGGGCTCGGTTAAAACTCTATCAGGAATTGACCAACCAATTTCTTCAATAGCTTGTAGGATGAATAATTGCCCATCTCTCGGTCTTGGGTTGAGAGATGTTGTAAAGGACGCACCTGCATTTATCATTTCCTTTTTCCAATCCGAATCATTCCAAAAACTAACCACTTGAGACCCTTTTAAAATGGGGGGGGCTTTACCGCACAATTCATCGAGGTCTTTTTTCAGCAACCAATTCCATTCCTTACCTAAAAGAGAAAGGTAATTTTCATTGGCGTACAGACTAATCGAGAAGCCTTGCTGGTAAGCAACCTTTAATAATGGAAGAGTAAGGATAAAATCACCCAAGCCCCCCCCTCTTAAAAATACGATATCCTTCCTCACTGTGTTCTCATATCCGGCCAAAGGACTGGAGAGTTAATACCCTTATCTTAAAATTTACTCTCGATAAACGATCGTACACTTGAAGGATTAACATCCACCCGATGCTTGACTGGTTTTCGATCCAGCAATGCTTCAAGCACAGGAGATATCGGGATTTTAAGTCCAGCATCCTCAAAAACCTGTGGGAATTTCGCCGGATGTGCCGTGGCTAAAACCACCGAAGGTTGATCCTTAGGCAGATCTTTAAAGGCACATGCTGTGTGCGGATCAACCAAGTACTGATATTCATTCCAAACATTACCAATAATTTCGGGAATCTCCTTATCCGTTGTACAGGAACTGGAAAATCCGGGAATGGAAAAGTTTTCGAAAGCGTATCTACCCTCTGAGCGAAAATAATTCATCACCTCGCGTACCCGCTGTGAATTACCCTCTAAAAAATAAAACAGCAGGCGTTCAAAATTGGATGCCACCTGAATATCCATAGAAGGTGCCAAACTTGGGGAAACTGAGCCTAATTCATACTCCCCTGAATCAAACAAGCGGTGTAAGACATCATTCTTATTTGTTGCCACACGAAATCCACCTATAGGCACATTCATTTGCGTGAGTAGCCAGCCGGCAAATACATTACCAAAGTTTCCAGTTGGAACAACAAAAGTAGTCTGGTTTCGAATAGCAGGGTCCAAACGCAACCAAGCATATAAATAATAGACCGACTGAGCAAGTATCCGGGCTAAATTGATTGAATTGACGGCCGACAAGCCAATCGATTCACGAAAAGCAAGATCACCAAAAAGTTCTTTCACTGTTCGTTGGGCATCATCAAAGGTTCCCTCGATTGCCAAAGGAAATACGTTTTCAGCTCCAGTACAGGTCATTTGACGCTCTTGTAACGGTGAAACCTTGCCATCAGGATACAGGATAAAAACCTTTACCCCAGATTTCCCTAACAAACCAGATATGGCAGCCGCACCAGTATCTCCAGAAGTCGCACCGAGCACGCAAAGTTTTTTTCCTGTCCTTTTAATCTGTAACTCGTAAAGGTTTCCGAGCAGTTGCAGAGCAAAGTCCTTGAATGCAAGGGTTGGACCATGAAACAGTTCCAAGACCTGCCAACTTTCATTTAAGCGAACAAGCGGAGCGATACCTGGGTCGGAAAAGTTTTTGTAAGCCGAATGGATTGCTTTTCGCAAATCTTCATCATCTAGATCGGTCGCAAATTTCCTGAAGAAAGCATGACATAAATCTGGATATGACAAGCTTGCCCAATCATTCAATTCACTTGCTAAGTCCGGAAAAGTTTCGGGCAAATACAACCCTCCATCGGGAGCCAGTCCCTGGGCCACTGCTTCACTAAAGCTAACCGGCTCGACTCCTCCACGTGTACTGAGGTAGCGCATGCTCGATCTAAACTGAATTACTTACCCAACCCAAAGGCTTGATGAGCCACTCGAGTTGCTTCATCCCCGCTTTTCGGTTCAACCGCTACAGAAATCTTAATCTCCGAGGTACTGATCATCAACATGTTGATACCTTCATTAGCAAGAGCATCAAAAAAAGTGGCAGCAACTCCAGAGTGAGAACGCATGCCTACGCCAACCACAGATACCTTAACAATATTGGTACTCTTTCCGAGCTTACCCCCGTTGCCATCAGCAAAATGTTCCTTAAGTGCTTTTTCTGCCCGGAACGCATCTTCTGAAGGAACAGTAAAGGAAAGATTGGCCAATCCTTGGCGGCCAACATTTTGAATAATCATATCCACGACCACTCCTGCTTCAGCCATCACCTTAAATACGGCAGCAGCAGCACCTGGGCGGTCGGGCAATTCGGTCACGCTAATACGCACTTGGTTTTTGTCTGTGGCTACGCCGCTTACGAGCATATCCTCTAACGATTTTACTTTCTTTTTTACCATGGTTCCGGATTTTTTTGAGAAACTTGATCGTACCTCAAATGGAATATTGTGTTTCTGGGCAAATTCCACCGCTCGTGTCTGCATTACTTTTGATCCACTGCTTGCAAGTTCGAGCATTTCTTCGTAACTAATTTCGGAGATTTTGCGCGCATCAGGAACAATGCGTGGATCTGCAGTGTATACACCCTCAACATCTGTAAAAATCTGACAACCCTTTGCCCTTAAAGTACCCGCCAAAGCGATCGCACTGAGATCTGAACCACCCCGACCAAAAGTAGTAACATCTCCTTTGTCATTCACGCCCTGAAAGCCGGCAACCACCACCACATTTCCAGCACGCAATTGCTTGCGCAAATCCCCGCCGGTGACTTCGCGTATACGCGATTTTGCGTGTAAACCCTCGGTCTGGATTCCCGCTTGCCATCCAGTTCTCGAAATTGCAGGGACCTTGATTGTGTGTAATGCCATACAAAGCAGAGCGATCGTCTCCTGCTCTCCACAGGTCATAAGCATATCAAGTTCACGCTCGGATGGATTTTTCTGAATAGCCTTGGCTCTTTCTATAAGTTGATTGGTGACTCCTGCCCGTGCCGAAACGACAACCAATACCCCATAGCCAGAATCAACCGCTAACTTAACTCGACGAGCCACTTTTTTAATACGGTCAACATCCGCCACCGAAGTACCTCCGTATTTCTGTACCACCACATTCATCTTAAAATATTCCGTTCGGATCAAACATTCGAAAGAGTACGGGCTTATCCATAACCCCAGGTAGTTGCTCCAATTGACCCAACGCTTGGTCAATGGAATGCTCGTTGGTTTGATGGGTCGTTAATATCAGGCTTGCTGGCTGATTATTCTCATGGGGGGTTTGAGAGACCGTGGCTAAACTGATGCCACGGTCGGCAAGGCAATCTGCAACTTTGGCCAACTGCCCTGGACGATCATCCACCGAGAGACGTAAATAAAATCTACCCGCAATTTCCTGGGGTGTTGCCAAGGAACACTCTTCAGGGGATACATGTAATAATTTAGGCATCGATGAAAGGCCTTGCATACCCTTGACCACATCGACCAAATCAGAAATTACAGAGCTAGCAGTAGGGTCCTGCCCTGCTCCACGACCGGTCAGGACAACAGTGCCCACCACCGATCCATTCAGGCATATGCCGTTGTGCACTCCATCAGTACGAGCAATGGTCTCCTCAACTGGAATTAATGCCGGGTGAACTGCTACGGATACATGATTGTTTTCAAAATTTCTTCGGATTACTCCGATCAGTTTTATACGACAGCCAAGAGTTTCAGAAGCTGCTAAGTCTTCATTAGAAATCCGCCGTACACCCTCAACTGTTACTTCATTTAAATCGACCCATATTCCATGGGCCAAGTAGGCAAGAATCACAGCCTTGTGGGCAGCGTCCACTCCATCCAAATCAAGAGCTTCGTCGGCCTCCACATAGCCGAGTTCACGGGCATCTCCCAGGACATCTTCAAAACTTGCACCTTCTTTCTCCATCCGGGTAAGAATGTAATTAGAAGTTCCGTTTAGAATTCCATAAATAAGGGGAAAGTCATTAGCGACTAAACTTTCACGCAGTACTTTAATAATGGGAATACCTCCTGCAACACTTGCCTCAAATCCATAGCCTACACCAGCTTTTTCAGCTAAGCGAAAAAGTTCCTCACCGTGTTCGCAAATCAAAGCCTTATTTGCCGTAACCACAGATTTCCCTTGAGCAAATGCCTGTATGGTCAATTCCTTTGCTTCCTCAATCCCTCCAATAAGTTCACAAATTAAATCTATTTCTGGATCGTTTACGATTGAGGCAGAATCAGTGGTCAAACATTCGGCCGGAATTGCAACGCTGCGTTCCTTCTCAAGAGAGCGGACTGATGCCCGTGTGGGTACCAATTTTGACCCCAATATTTTGGGCCAGAACTTACTATTTTCCAATAAATGTTTCCATGTCCCCTGGCCAACAGTTCCAAAACCCAATATGCCCACCTTTAACTCTTTTGGGGTATCCTGTGTTTGATTATTCATCTGACAAATGGTTATCGTTTGGTTTTATCTTTACGCTCAAATCTGTTTTCAGTTCCTTGACGCAAACGAAGGAGGTTGGCCCGGTGCCTCCAAACAATCCATCCCATCACGATAAAGGCCAAAAAAGTTTTGCCACCACCTCCAGGCTCATCAGCAGATATGCCTATAATCGCACATACTGGTAAACTTAAACCAAAAGCAATAGAGGCAACGGCCACATATCGAGTAAGATAAAAGGTAAGACCCCATACAAATAATCCAATCAGTAAACAGGCAGGCATTAAGGCCAATAATCCGCCCATCGCAGTTGCAACTCCCTTACCTCCACGGAACTTAGTAAACAACGGATAGGTATGACCGAGCACCGCTGCGGGCAAACCCCACAAAGCTAGTGAGGAGTCACCTGAAAAAGAAAATAAGGGAATTTGAAACCAACAAACTGCCAGTACACCCTTTAGAAAATCGAGGAAAAACACCAAATAACCCGAAGGTTTACCGAGAGTCCGTAAAACATTGGTAGCCCCAGGATTTCCACTGCCAACAGAAAAAATATCAACACCCGAACGCTTGGCCACAATCACAGCCCATGGAACCGATCCGATCAAATAACCGATAATTAAAACGGATATTGTCTCTACGCTTAACATGCTTTGAAGTACTAGATTAAAGTATTCGCTAAGGGCCTATTTCTGTCGAGATACCCGGGCTTCCTGAATATCCGCATCGGCGACCAATTGTTCAATTGCTTCAGCCGCGGGCTCTTCGTCTAATTCCAAAATAGTTAGTGCTGACTCAGAACCCTCGGACCGGCTCAGAGACATGTTAGCTATATTGACTCCAAACTGACCAAGTATCGACCCCACTTTCCCCACAATCCCTGGCTTATCCAAGTTTCTCACCACAAGTAAGGTATCCACAGGGCGGGCCTCGATGGCTTCTCCATCTACCTCAACAATTCTCGGATCAGCATTCTTTCCAATAATCGTTCCACGCACCGATTGTTGATTACCTTCAGAATCGATAGTTCGCACCTCGATCAATTCATTATAATCCGCAGAGGAGGAAGACTTAGTGGTTTCTACTTTTATGCCCAACGCTTTTATCTTATAGGGGGCATTGACATCGTTTACACCTTCATCCCCTGCAATTCCATTGAGCCAGCCTTTTTGAACGGCACGGGTTAAGGGAATGGTATCAAAATCAATCATCCCCCCCCAGTATGTGATGTGTAAGGACTGAACAGTTTCTCGAGCAGCTTGTCGGGCAAATGCACCCAGGCGCATGCAAAGCTCTAAATAGGGGCTGAGGGTTTGCAAATCCTTCGGGTCGATCGAGGGCATATTAATGGCATTACGAATGCGACCGCCCTGCAACACCTCAGCAATAGCTTCCGCAATTTCTACCCCTACACTTTCTTGGGCTTCCTCGGTCGAGGCACCCAAGTGGGGAGTAAGGTTTAAATTTTCAAGGCTACGAAATTCATGATCTTCAGGCAGAGGTTCCTGTTCGTAAACATCTAGTCCGGCAGCTGCAACTTTTCCGCTTTTCAAGGCTTCAATTAGAGCAGATTCCTTGATAATTCCACCACGGGCACAATTAAATACACGAACACCATCCTTCATTTTGGCAAAAGCAGCCTCATCGACAATTCCTTTGGTCTGAGCCGTCATTGGCATGTGTACGGTAAGATAATCTGCACGGGCGAAGGCGTCGTCCAAGTCGACCTTTTCAATTTCCAATTCCTTGGCCCGTTCCTCGGTTAGGTAAGGATCATAAGCGATCACAGTCATCTCAAATGCCCGGGCACGTTTGGCCACTTCGGCGCCAATTCGCCCAAGGCCTAAGATAGACAAGGTCTTATTTCTTAACTCCGCCCCTTTAAGCTGTTTACGTTCCCATTTTCCATCGCGCATGCCCGAGACACCGCGAACAACAGGCCGAGTACCGCAAAGCATGTGAGTGAAAGTAAGTTCTGCAGTGGCGATGGTATTCCCACCAGGGGTGTTCATAACGATGACTCCCCGCTCGGTAGCAGCATCGATATCAATATTGTCGACTCCTACGCCTGCTCGACCGACTGCTTTAAGCATAGGAGCGGCTTCCATAACTTCCCTGGTTACCCGAGTATCACTTCGAACGATAATGGCATAAGCCTCGCGGGCTTGCTCAACCACCTCATCAGGTGATAAACCATAGGCCTCGACTACTTCAAAGCCATCTTGCTTTTGCAAAAACTCTACTCCGAGTGGAGAGATGCGATCCGCTACTAGAATCTTCATAGGTGCTGAAAGGTATTTAAAATGAAAGGTTTAACCTACTTTAAATCCTCCTTTTGGCAACGAGTAAAGCCACCTGTAAGATTTATGGCTTTCCCCATCCAGCCCTCGATGACATTGTATTTTGATATGTTTCAAAACTTGTCGGATAAATTAAGCGGGGTCCTCAAAACCCTTGGTGGAAAAAGTAAACTGTCTGAGGATAATATTTCCGATGCCCTAACTGAAGTACGCAAGGCACTTCTATCAGCTGATGTTCACTTCAAGGTAGCCCGTGAATTTGTGGATGAAGTAAAAAGTGCTTGTTTAGGCCAGGAAGTGTTAAAGTCCGTCGAACCTGGTCAACAAGTTGTAAAAATTATCAACGATGAATTGGTCAGATTACTCGGCGAGGGGAATTCTGCTCTCCATACTGACCGTCCATTACGCGTTCTTATGGTTGGCTTGCATGGGGCAGGAAAAACTACCACCTCAGCAAAACTAGCCAAGCATCTCGTCAAGGATGGCAGGACCCCAATGTTGGTTGCTTGCGATGTTTACCGACCTGCTGCCATCGATCAATTGGAATTTCTTGCCAAACAAGAGAATTTTTCATGTTACCTGGACAGGGAAAGTAAGGATGTTTCTGCCATCGCAAGAGCGGGCTGGGAAAAATCGAAATCTAACGGTTCGGACCTCGTCATTTTTGATACTGCGGGGCGTCTGCAAATTGACGATAATTTGGTCGACGAATTAGATCGTCTGAAGAAAGAAATTGATCCGCATGAAATCCTCTTAGTTGCCGACGCAGCCCTAGGACAAGAGGCAGTAAATGTAGCCAAAACTTTTCACGAACGCTTAGGACTGAGCGGTATCATTTTGACCAAAATAGATGGAGATGCCCGTGGAGGTGCCGCCCTCTCCATGAAGAAAGTCACAGGGGCTCCAATCAAGTTCATGGGGACAGGCGAGAAAATTGATGAATTTGAAGCTTTTCATCCGGACCGCCTGGCCTCCCGGATTTTAGGAATGGGAGATGTTGTGTCTTTGGTTGAAAAAGCGCAGGAACATTTCGATGAAGAGGAATCTGCTCGCATGGCCGAGAAAATGCTCAAAGCCGAATTCGACTTTGAGGATTTCCTTACCCAAATGAGGCAAATGAAAAAACTCGGGTCCATGGGTTCGATTGCACAGATGCTTCCAGGTATGGGTAATGTTCAAGTAGGCGACAAAGAAGAAGCCGCACTCGGGCGGCACGAAGCCATTATTTTATCGATGACCAAGCAAGAACGCCGCTTCCCCCGAATCATTGGCGGATCCCGAAGAAAAAGAATCGCCGATGGAGCAGGTGTTCAAATCCGTGACGTTAATTTATTAATTAAACAATTTTCCCAAATGCAAAAAATGATGAGGAAAATGAAAGGCGGAAAGATGAAACAATTAATGAATGCCTTTGGTGGCGGAGGTGGTGGTGGCTTGCCTGACCTTGACGGGATGGACCCAAAACAATTAGCCAAGCTCGCTAAGCAATTTAAATAAGACCTTTGTGAGTTAAAATTTTTCGGAAAGCAGATTAAATACAGCCTTTATTTTATCTGCATCCTTGATTCCCGGACTACTCTCCAAACCACTATTCAAATCAATTCCATCCGGCTCAGCCTGGCGGACCGCTTCATTCAAGGTATCCGGTCCAAGACCCCCGGCTAAAATCCACTGATATCCGGGATGGTCAACCCGTAACCTTTTAAACCTTTCCCAATCGGCTTGCTTCCCGGTTCCTCCGTAAGCATCAATTGTGTAAGCGTCCATGAGGATGGACTTGGCAAAGGTCAAATATTCTAGGCAAAATTCATCCACCTTACTCAGGCGTGGAGCAAGCCAAAGATTGGCACGCCCGACCAATGTTGACCACTCAGCAATCTTATCTAATGAAAACCCACTTGGAAAATGAAATTGGAACTTATCGAAACCGGCTTCGATAAATTCGCGGACTCGTGACATATCGGGGGTAACCGCTACTGCGACTTTACAAGTACTCTCAAAGTTTATTTCAGCGATCAAACGTTCGTACTGTTCCATGGAAAGGTTCCTCGGAGAAGCCGGGTGAAAAATAAAGCCAAGGGCGTCCGTTCCGGCATCCTGACATATCCGAATATCTTCAGATCGGGTAATCCCGCAGACCTTAACTATTTTTGGCCTCATCCAGACGCAGAAAAATGCTCAACTAAAGCATCAATCAAACCATCAGTGCTCGGATGGGATGCCTCCAAATCAATCTTTAAATCGTTCTCCTTCAATGTCTTGGATGTTTGCGGCCCAAAGCTGCAAAGAATAGGCTTTCGAGCACCTCCCTCAAAAATTAAATCATCCGATTGTTCTACATACGAAAGAGCGGTAGAGGAACTGGTGAAAATGATGGCGTCAGCACCATTTTTAAGAAATGTACTAAGATCAGGAGCTTCAAGAACATCTGCAAAATCTGTCTGGTATACAGGTAAGGTGTCGACAATTGCCCGACCGACTCCCTCCAGAACATCCACCAAAATTTCCCGATTCCGATTACCCGTGATGACCAATACATTGGCACTATCTAAACTATCGGTACCAATCAATTCCTTCGCTAATCCTTCAGCAGTAGAATCCTGAGAAATAAGTTCGATATCGAGTTGATAGGCTTGCAAGACCTCGGCTGTAGATTCTCCGACACAAGCAATCCGCATAGGTCCAAAGCTTCGAATATCTGAATAGGCACGAAAGAAAATTTCCATAAAGGCCTTAGCCCCATTAGCACTTGTAAAAACTACCCATTCATAAGTGGCAATACCTGCAAATACCTCGGCTACAAGCTTTCGATCTTCTGCTGGTTCGATTTTAATTAAAGGTAAGTCAATCACTTCTGCTCCGAGTTCCTCAAGTCTGCATCGCATTTTGCTCTTCTGACCGCTTGCCCGGGTAAGGACAATTCGACGCCCAAATAAAGGTGCCCGGTCAAACCAAGTTGAAGAACGAGCCAGGCCGATTGAATTTCCCACAAATATAATGGCAGGAGCGCTTAAGTCGCCCACCCTAGCTTGCTCAACCAATTCCCCAAGGGGAGCAAGGATTTTTCTCTGACCAGGCAAGGTGCCTTGTGAGACCACAGCGGCAGGCCGATCTTTTGATAATCCACCAACGAGCAATTTTTCTACGATCTCTTCAAGTTTGCTCATCCCCATGTAAATACAAAGGGTACCCCCGACTTCAGCAAACTTTGCAAAATCAACACGTAAGGATTCCTTAGCCACATCCTCATGACCAGTAAGAAAGGAAATGGAGGAACCAAAGTCCCGGTGAGATAAGGGAATACCTGCATAAGCAGCACAAGCTAAAGCAGCCGTAACCCCAGGAACTACCTCATAAAGCACATCGGCTTCATCCAGCGCAAGCATCTCCTCCGCACAACGACCAAACACAAAAGGATCTCCGCCCTTTAAACGCACAACCTTCAATCCATCTTGTGCCTTGGCCACAAGTATTTCCCCAATCTCAGATTGCTCCATGGTGTGCCGCCCCGGACTTTTGCCGACATCGATTCGTTCACATCCTGCCGATGCCCAGTCGTGAAGTTTTCGATTTGCCAAATGATCGTATACCAAGACATCACATCCTTCGATTAGGGAACGAGCCCTAAGAGTTAATAATCCGGGGTCTCCAGGACCTGCTCCCACTAGGTAAACAATGCCTTCGCTTAGTTGATTTTTGTCCATTCTATGACTTCTTTAATCCAATCCGATTCTTCCCTCCCGGCAATCGTCAAAGTTTTAATCCCACAATTCTCATGAAAAAAGGCCAGTTTATGGCTCGTTTCAGAGTAATGAGCTCCTAATGCTACTTGGCAACCGCCCCCTAAAGCAACCAAAACGGCCCTCTCAATTTTGACCGCTCTTTCAGTCGATTTATCGCTAACTTGATTAAAATAACGAACATCTTCGGAACGAGTTTGTAGAGCGATCGCTCCTTGGCCCGGAGCCGGAACCATTTCGTTTAATTTTAATTTCCGAAAGGACAAACCAGGAAATGCACGAATGCCTAAACGATTCAATCCCGCGGCTGCAAGTAGACTCGCATCTGCTTCTCTACCTTGAGAAATTTTTTGCAAACGCGTTTCTACATTTCCTCGTAATTCCATCCACTTCGCTTGGGGAAACAACCGAGTTGCCTGAGCTCTTCTTCTCGGACTTCCAGAGGCTATGGCTTTGGGCTCAGGGCAATCCTCCTTAAATACCAAAACATCGCTCGGATCTTCTCGCTTAAGAAAAGCAGCCAATTCCAAACCCTTTGGCATCTCCGTTGGCATATCCTTAGCACTGTGTACAGCAAGATCGGCTCGACCATCGAGTAAAGCAAGTTCAAGTTCCTTCGTAAATAAGCCCTTTCCACCAGACTTTTCCAAAGACCAATCAGTTTGTTTGTCTCCGGTGGTTACCATTGGTAAAAGTTCAACCTCTCGCGAAAGAGATTCGCTTAAACAAGTCGCAACCTGCTTAGCTTGGCATAACGCCAAGGGACTTCGGCGGGTTGCCAATACCAAAGGTTTACTCACCGATTACAGATAAAGAGAGCCAAACGCAACACCGTCGGCCGGATGTATTTCTTCAACCCGACGAATGAGTCGCTGGAATTAGGAGTAGGATGCTTGTGCACCCTTAATGTTTTTCTTAGGTATCCAAGGCATTACAGCTCTTAAGCTTCTACCAGTAACTTCGATAGGATGCTTTTCGCCTTCTTCCAACAACTTGTTGTAATTAGGTAATCCTGCTTGGTGTTCCTTGATCCAATCATTGGCAAATTTACCGCTTTGAATTTCTTTAAGAATCGTCTTCATCGAGCGCTTGACATTTGCATTAATGACACGAGGCCCGCGGGTAATATCACCATACTTTGCAGTTTCAGATACCGAAAACCTCATGCCAGCAATTCCCGATTCGATCATTAAATCAACAATCAATTTCAACTCGTGCAAACATTCGAAATAAGCCATTTCAGGTGCATAACCTGCTTCCACTAAAGTTTCAAAGCCTGCTTGAACCAAGGCAGACGCACCGCCACAAAGAACCGCTTGTTCGCCGAATAAATCTGTTTCAGTTTCTTCCTTGAAGGTAGTTTCAAGAATGCCTGCTCTTGCACCTCCAACACCAGCTGCCCAAGAAAGAGCAACTTTTTTGGAATCTTTGGATGAACCTTTAAGCACGGCAATTAGAGCGGGTACTCCCTTGCCTTCCTTAAATTGCGAGCGTACTAGGTGACCAGGTCCTTTGGGGGCGACCATGATCACACTGACTCCGCGGGGAGGTTTGATTAAGCCAAAATGAATGGCAAAGCCGTGGGTGAATAGAAGTGTTTTACCCTTAGAAAGGTTGGGTTTAATTTCGGACTCGTAAACCTCAGCCTGCTTCATATCAGGCACACCTATCATAATGACATCTGCCTTTTGTACAGCCTCAGCAACTTCAAACACTTCAAAACCATGGCGTTTGGCCACACGAATGGATTTACTTCCTTTGTACAATCCAATGATGACATTCAAGCCACTGTCCTTTAGGTTAAGGGCATGGGCATGTCCTTGTGAGCCGTACCCGATGACGGCGAGCGTTTTCTTTTTGAGGGGAGTAATTTTCGCTTCTTTGTGCGTGTATACTTTCGCTGGCATTTGCTAGTGGGTTACTTGATTAGTTGATTTCCAGATAAAATGGATTAGTTTTCACTCGCTCCACGGCGCAAAGAAACAACACCCGTACGGGCAAGTTCGGATACGCCAAAGGATTCGAGTAAATCGAGAAAAGCTTTTATTTTATTTTTGTTTCCTGTGACTTCTATAATCAGATTATTGGGGGAGACATCTATAATTTTACCCCGGAACACATCACAAATTTGGGTAATTTCCGGGCGAGTTTTGGAATCGGCTTCGACTTTAAGCAAAACCAGTTCACGCCCAACTGCTTCTTCGCCATGGTAGTTTTCCACTGAAATAACATCTACAAGTTTATCTAATTGCTTGATGCATTGATCCAGGGCTTTTTCGTCTCCATTAAGCGTAGCGGTAATCCGAGACCGTCCATCAATATGAGTAGGTGCTACATTTAAAGTATCAATATTAAATCCACGTCCACTAAACAGTCCAGCTATTCGAGCGAGGACACCAAATTTATTTTCGACTAAAACGGAAATGATGTGGCGCATGGGAGTATTTTACAAATTGATGAATGGTGGACGGCACAGGATTCGAACCTGTGACCTACTGGGTGTAAACCAGTCGCTCTAACCAACTGAGCTAGCCGTCCTTGAAATAAATTTAAAGGCAGAATAGTAATAATCCCAGCAATAGTGGCAAGCGTGAATCACTCGGGCTTGCCTACTTGCACTCGAATAGTTTTGGGCCCAAGGATAGGCTTTGACTTGGTCTTGAAGTTTTTTTCAGGCTCATTTGACTTCGTTGGGTTCGAAAATGTATTCTTTTGACTGCCAACATTTGATATGCTTGAGGCAGATGAAGATTTAACTTTTCTTGGGCCCATCCAATAATCTTTGCTTCCTTGAGGTAAACTAATTTGTTTATTCTTTGGTAACCCACTTCCTTTAATTGGGGCCTCTAGTTCAGAACCGTCATACGCATCTCCCCCTGCTCTTTGAACGGGAAACCCAGGTTTGCTCGGACGATCCCGCCTAAACTGATATCGGTTAATATCGCGTAATGACATATTGTTCACTTTGTTCATCCAATCATCCACACGGTCATTTAAACGAGCATAATAAGCATCCCGAAATTCGACTGCATTAGCAGCGGGAGCTTTTTTGCTTAAATTTTGATTGTTTGCTCGTTCAGAACTTTCATCAGCGATTTGATCATTCAAGGGCGTTTTAATTTCTATGCGAGTAGATGGCACCCGTTCACTACCCCAAAGGTTAACATTGCCCATGGGGAAACGCTTGCCTCCGAAAGAAGAAAAGTGAGCCGGCCATTCTTCAATCGATATGCGCCTGCTTGAGTGCGGATTCATACGGTTAAATTTTGATGCTCGTCCATTCAGTGGGCTCATTTTTCCATCAAAACCTCCCACACGTTTCGTGAAGTCATTTGCTTTCTGTTGGCTATGCATTTTCGCACTTCCAAAGAACATCAAAAAGCCTATTAAAACAGATAAACTCGACATTCCACAAACGCTCATGAATATAAAATTATACGTATCACTCTCTGCACAATCAAGAATGTTCCATACCCACCAATGAAGACTTACCTATCCATGCTCCAACGATTAATCGATCAAGGCACCCACCGAAATGATCGCACGGGAACAGGAACATGGTCGGTATTTGGCGAACAAGCCAGGTTCTCCCTTCACGACGGTTTTCCCTTACTAACCACAAAAAAACTTCATTTGCGCTCCATCATCCATGAACTGCTATGGTTTTTAAATGGTGATACCAATGTAAAATACCTACAAGACAACAAGGTATCGATTTGGAATGAATGGGCCGATGAAAATGGGGATCTCGGGCGGGTTTATGGTGCCCAGTGGACTGACTGGAAGAGGTCAGACGGTAACGGTTCTGTTAATCAAATCCAGGAGGTTATCCATGCCATCCGAAAAAACCCTGATAGTCGCAGGCACCTCGTTTGTGCTTGGAACCCGGGAGAGCTTCACCTAATGGCTCTACCACCCTGTCATGCACTTTTTCAATTTTATGTCGCTGAAGGTAAATTAAGTTGTCAACTTTATCAACGAAGTGCTGATCTCTTCCTGGGCGTTCCATTCAATATTGCATCCTATGCCTTGTTGACCATGATGATCGCCAAGATTTGCAATTTGCAGGCTCATGAATTTGTTCACACATTCGGAGATCTTCACCTTTATTCAAACCACCGCGAACAAGCCGAACTTCAACTCTCCAGAGAACCGCGAGCAAAGCCCACAATGCTTATTCATGGAAATCAAAAAGAGATAACAGACTTTCGTTTCGAAGATTTTGAACTTGTTGATTATGACCCCTACCCTGCCATCAAGGCGCCGATCGCGGTGTGAATAGTTCTTGTCCCTGCAAAGCGATTGTCGCAGTCTCCCAAGATGGGGTTATTGGCCGAGCGGGTGACTTGCCGTGGCGGTTACCAGGTGACCTAAAGTGGTTTAAAAAAATTACTCTCGGGCACACCTTAGTGATGGGAAGAAAAACTTGGGAATCTTTGCCAGGTGCGCTTCCTGGTAGACAAAACTGGGTACTCAGTCGTACCGCTTCACAGGAAGATGGGATGAGGATATTTAGATCCATAGAAGATATTCTCGAAAACAAGCAACAGGATCAGACTATTTTCATCATAGGCGGTGGAGAAATCTATTCTCTTGCCCTGCCTCTTTGTCACGAACTTTACCTCACGGAAGTTCACCGAAAAGTTCCAGATGGGGACGCATTTTTTCCCGAATTTAAAAAAAGTTTTAATCCCGTTGAAACTCTGGACGATAACGACGATTTTTTACTCCGCAGATGGACACGATCCAATTAATATTGATCTTTAAAATCGGTATGCTTTTACCTTTTTTTGATATTCAGAATCCCGTTTAAGGTTAACCATACAATCAGAGTCTGTATCGACCTTGTAAATTTCTTCAGAAAACCTCAAATCGATAAAGATTAAGACGAAATACAACCTCTTTATTAGAGGTTGGCAAAATCATTAAATTTTTAAGTCAAAAGGAAGAAAGCATTCTTCCTTATCATCTCCCACTTTTACCTGAGCCCATAAGCGGTAAACTCCAGAATCGGGAGATTTAAAACTGAAAGTTAAGGGACCAGACCGGGCATCATCACCGGATTTTGGCGGTTCATATTCTAGGGGATGAAGATGGGCAAAACCTTTAAGGTTTGGTTCAAAGGCAACCATGTGGGCAAAAGCTCCCATAACTGGTCGGAGTGGAAGGTCATCACCCTGTTCATTCACTGCAGTAAATTTGATCATTATTTCAGAATCCGAACCTTCATTTTCTAATCGTTTAATTTTGAAAGTCCGATTACCTTGAGAAACCAAAGTGCTGCCCTCTTTAAGGTAGGGAGCTTCGGACTTCCCTGACACCTTAAAACTGGTCCCTAATAACACTCGGCGGGGACTACGAATAGGTATGAGGTCAAGAAAGACTTGATAATTCCCAGCTTTTTTCGGTGTAAGCGTAAAACGCCATATCCCCTTAAATAATGGATCTGCTTCTGGATGAAGGTGCTGATAATCCTGCAGACTGGGATCGATTGCGAGAAGATGAATCTTACGGGTATGACTTAGAGCTACATCAGAAGCTGCCAGAGGGGACCCATCCGCCTGCTTGATATTCATTTCAAATCGACAAGGCTTTCCAACTTCTAAGGGATCAAGAGCCCGGAAGTCCAAACTCATAGGCCACCTGCGGATAGATAAATCAACAAAGCCTGCATCTCCAGGTCCACAATAATCGAGTTCACCCTCAAGGTTGTAAGTTTCTTCGTGCAGAAAATCACATGGTTCCACCGGCAGTGAGCGTACAACAAAATAAATACCGATAAAAGGGATTGCCAAAAAGAAGGGTAAGAATTTAGACGAAAATATAGTTTTCATTATCAAGTAATTAACCTTCAACACCTTCGGGCAGACGAGCGAGAAAATCTTCTGCCGACCAATGACTTCCAGGAAATTGATATATAATTTGTCTTTTGGAATTAATAATCATGGTTCGCATCGTGTGATCGAGTGGCAAATTCTCAATATTCTTTCGAAAAATTCCAAATTGACGGTTCAAATCGTCAATAGCCGCCTTAGTCGCTGTCCCCAAACGAAAGTTTTGTTCATTCAAATCATAGGCGCGTGCATAAGATTTAAGGACTCCCGGGGTATCAAACTCTGGGTCTAAAGTTATGGAAAGAAACTTTACATGGGGGACTTTTGTCTGCTTGGCCAGTGTTTGAAGCTTTTTCATACGCATGGTGGATGCAGGGCACATCTCCGCAATCGAACATCGGGTAAATATAAAATTTAACACCGTTACGGAGCCATCAAAATAGTCGGTCGTCAAGACTTCACCATCTTGGTCATAAAGGGCAAAAGGGGGAAGCGTATCACCAACTGAACGAATCATGCTATCTCCCATGCTCAAGGTATCTCGTCGCAACAATCGATTAACATTATTAACTCGAATACGAACCGATCGATCATCTGGCCAAACACAACTGAGTAAAAACCCCGGTCCTCTTGCGGGAGTAAAGGTTTTGCGAGTTGACGCTCGAAAAACCGATTTTAAATTTAAAAGGTTTAAATCTCCTGGTTGAACCGCAAAAAATTGCTCGAAACCAGATACTCCACCCCATTCTTTCTGGAGTTCTTTACCGCAGGCAAGTATTTCAACTTTCACCATACTTGTATTAACATCGACATCTAAAACCCTTCCCCGCACTTCATTTGCTGCTAGTGTTGACTTGGCTGAAAATTGACTAGGGGGAGCTTCGCAACTGCACAAAGCTAACCCACAAATCATAAAAACTATTGCCTGAGTAATATTCACAACCCCGTACTATTCAGCAACTGCACTGCAGGCAATTTCAATTACTCTAGGGAGTTCCATCAGAGTTAGTTAATCTATGCTTTTTTTAAGTTTCTGGATTTTATAAAATAATGACAGTTAATCTAACTATACTTAATTATTAGCTCAGCTTTCAACATCCAACATGGAATCTATCACCTTGCTTGCTTTTGTTTGCTAAATCATAATTTTCTATTAGAAATTCTACTGACGTGAGTCTAGGAAAACCAATACCAGCCAAGCCCCACCCCGGCTCGCTTTCAAGTTCGCCGGGTTTCTCTGTGCATGGTATGTATGAGCTAACAAAGCCTAGGCTTTCTTTGCTTTCGGTATTTACTGCATCTCTCGGGTATTTAGTTCGTGAACCACTCCAAGCAGATTTAGCGATTTTCATTTCACTTACAATTGGTACAGCATTGTCGGCAGGTGGAGCGGCCGCCCTAAACCAGTGGATGGAACGAAAAGAAGATTCCTTGATGGCTCGAACTGCTAGCCGCCCTCTACCCTCTGGATTAATCAGTCCCGAATTTGCTCTGGTATTTGGAATTACTCTATCTTCACTTGGTCTTTACATTCTGTGGGTTGGCACCAACCCGTGGGCGGCTATTCTCACTCTCGCTACCCTTATTGTTTATCTTCTCATTTACACTCCTTTTAAAAAAATTAGCCCTTATGCCATTGAGATTGGTGCCGTTTCTGGAGCCCTTCCTCCGTTAATTGGTTGGGTCGCTGCCGAGGGTGCCCCAACCACCTATGGTTGGATATTATTTGGGATTCTTTTCACTTGGCAGCTCCCCCATTTCATGGCCATCGCCTGGAATTTTCGGACAGACTATTCCAAAGGGGGATTCAAGCTCCATGAACTGGGTGATTCTGATGGGCGGGCGATTGCTCGCAAAAGTTTGGTTTACACCGTTTTACTCACCATCTTTGTTTTTTCTCCTTACTTCTTAAAACTCCAACAACCCCAACCTGGGCTCTTCTATCTTGCCTCATCTGTTATTCTGTCCCTTTATTTATTGTTCCCAGCCATTCGATTCCTTACCTCGAAAAACCGGGATCATTCTGCCAAGAAACTTTTCTTCGTAACTATCATATATCTCCCCCTCCTTTTTGCCGCCTTAGTAATTGACCGCTATCTATGACTTTAAAAATGATCTCATTCTTTGCAAATCATTCAGTATATCGAAACCTTTTCTCCGGATTATTCCTCCTACTCGCCGGAAGCTGTTCCCGTATCGATCACAAACAGTCTGCCCTAGACCCCAAAGGACTCGTATCGCAAAACCAATACGATGTTTTCATGCTTTCAGTTTGGATCACCATTTTTCTGTTTTGCACAGTCGGTGGCTGCCTACTCTATGTTCTGTGGAGATACCGGGCAAAAAATGCTGAGGAAGCTAAAGAGATTCCACCTCAGTCACACGGCAGCTCATTCATTGAAACTGGTTTGATTATTGCCTCTTCAATCATTCTTGTGATTTTAGCTGTTCCTACCCTTCAGGGCATTGTCCTACTCAACCGTGTGCCTGACGCCAATGATTCAGAATCCCTTGAGAAATTAGGCTTGGATCGCAGTCAAATTGACGGTGCTATTACTGTAAATGTTACTGGCAAGAGATTCTTTTGGGTATTTGAATATCCCCAATTTGGTATCGTCACTGCCAATGAACTTGTTTTTCCAGCCACTAAAGCAGTGCGTATTAATTTACGCACCGAAGATGTAATCCACAGTTTTTGGGTACCCAAGCTTGCCGGCAAGATGGATCTTATGCCTGGGCAGGAAAACTTCATGTGGTTTATTGCAGACCAGAAAAAAATAATGGGTGAGTCCGACGCGGCTACTGCCATGCCTGCAGTCCATGATGGCACCATGCGCTCGAAGGTGTTTGCTAAGCAAAAATTTACTGATGAATTCGAACCTGTTGGTGGTTTATTTTACGGACAGTGTGCTGAATTCTGTGGGAACTCTCATGCATACATGTCTTTCCGTGCACTTGCGCAAACCGACGAGGATTTTGATCAATGGGTTAAGCGTTTTCAAAACGCTCAAAACCCCAACCTTCAAACCAAATCATACGATCCACAAACCTCATACATTAAAAACTCTTATGTTTCCTTTGCTGACAATAAATTAGGTGCTGGTGCAAATCGCGAATACCGTTCTGTTCGGAAAACTTCGCCCGGTCAATCCCCTCAAGTTGCTCCGGGTGCCTGGGAAAAAGCCCACTCAGACGACTACGAGAAGGGAAAACAACTCTTCTCCTCATTACAATGCGTGCAATGTCACGCCGTCAACCGAACCGGACTAGGAGCCAAGGGCCCCAACCTTACCCTCTATGGCCTAAGAACTTCTCTTGCCGCAGGTTGGATGCGTAATGATGAAGAAAGCCTTTCAAAATGGCTTAAAAACTCAAATGAGATCAAATTTGGTAACCTGATGTGGAATGGTGAGGGCATAGACGACCGTCACCCCCTTCGCAATCTTCAAGACGATGATGAAAAAGTGAACCAATTAATTGCCTACCTTCTTGGGCAGTCCTAATACCTTTCTAGCACTTACCAAACATACGAATCGCCATGGCTACTGAATCGATTAAATACCTCGCTCCCGACACTGAAAACAAGGCCAAGACGCAAGTCTTTCCAAGGCCTGGTCAACATACAACCGGTCTTATCGATTGGCTGACAACAATCGATCACAAAAAGATTGGTTTGATGTACGGTATGACCGCACTTTTCTTTCTTATCGTTGGTGGTCTTGAGGCACTTCTCATACGGTCTCAGTTGTGGGATCATAATATGGATGTATTGACCAACCGCCAATACAATCAAATGTTTACTATGCATGGAACAACTATGGTCTTCCTTGTAATCATGCCTCTAAGTGCAGCCTTTTTTAATTACCTCATGCCCCTACAGATTGGGGCTAGAGATGTTGCTTTCCCTCGGATGAACGCACTCAGTCTCTGGTGCTTTATTGGTGGTGGTCTCATTCTTAATCTAAGTTGGTTTTTTACTGGTGGATCCCCAGCTATCGGATGGTTCGGTTATGCACCACTTACTGATACCCGCTTTGCTGAAGTTGTCGGAGATATGGGTCCTGACTTTTGGATTTTCTCACTACAAATCCTCGGGGTTGCCTCTTTGCTCGCATCTTTTAACTTCATAACAACCATCATAAACATGCGAGCTCCCGGCATGACCATGATGCGTTTACCCGTGTTTACATGGATGACATTGATCGTTAGCTTTTTAATCATTTTGGCTTTCCCGGCCATTACTATTGCCTTGGTTGAATTGATGTTCGATCGTACTTATGGAACTAATTTTTATGACTTTTTAGAAGGCGGAAAACCCCACCTTTGGCAGCATTTATTCTGGATTTTTGGACATCCGGAAGTTTATATCCTCATTCTTCCAGCCATGGGTATTGTATCAGAAGTAATCCCTGTGTTTTCTCGCAAACCCCTTTTCGGTTACGGATTAATCGTTTTCTCAGGTGCTATTATTGGATTTATGGGCTTTGCCGTTTGGAGTCACCACATGTTTACTACTGGTATGGGCGTTGTTGCGACCTCTGCTTTTGCCATGCTTACCATGTTAATCGCAATCCCTACTGGTGTTAAAATTTTTAACTGGATCGGAACTATGTGGGGTGGTCGCATTCGTTTTGATACCCCAATGTTATTCGCCCTTGGATTTATAACCATGTTTATGATAGGTGGCTTTACTGGTATCATGCACTCCTCGGTACCGATTGATGCTCAGCATCAAGACTCCTATTTTGTGGTCGCCCACTTTCATTATGTACTTATTGGAGGAGCACTGTTTGGATTATTTTGTGGATTTTACTTCTGGTTGCCCAAGATGACTGGACGCATGTTGAACGAAAAACTGGGGAAATTTGTATTCACCCTAATGTTTCTTGGATTTAACCTGACCTTCTTTCCCATGCATTACCTTGGAATGATTGGCCAACCAAGACGAACACATACCTACAATGAAGGTCACGGTTTTGAAACTTGGAATCAAATCGCGACAATTGGAGCGTTTATCTTAGGAGTAGGTATTGTCATTGGAATTTATCAATTCGTAAGTGCCTTCTTTAACAAAAAATTAAAACCTGCTGGAAGTAATCCCTGGGATGCCCGCACTCTGGAATGGGCACTCTCCTCTCCAGTAAAAGAATACAACTTTGCACGAACTCCTATTATAAAAGCTAAGGATCAAGCGTGGGAGAACAACTATGGACCCCGGGAAAACCATGCCGAAAAAGAACCGTTGGACGACCACGGTGTACACATGCCAGATCGTTCGTGGTGGCCATTGGTAACTGCACTCGGATTATTTGGATTGGCCATAGGTATGCTTTTTCACCGCAATATAGATCCAAGTGGTGAATTAGTTCGTGATTACACGGTTCCAATCCTCGCTGGTTCTGTTGCTGTGATCGGGATGATTATGTGGGCATTGGAAGGTCCCGGCGGATATCATTTATTCCCCAAGGAAAACGACGAATAATTTAATCATTTTTACACCTTTTAATTTTTATATTTTATGAGCGACGCAAGCGCCCACGCCCTCGAGCATCACGAACCTGTAACCAGTACGGGTATTCCAAACAAAAAAGTGCTCATGTGGGCATTTCTCGGTTCCGATTGTATGTTTTTCGGCACTTTGATTTCAACCCATCTCATTTATCGCAAAATTTCTGCCACGGTCGGTGGTAACTTTTTGGACATCAGGGATGTCTTCGATATCGAACTTACTTCCTTCAGTACCTTCATCCTGCTCGCAAGTTCCTTATTCATGGCACTTGGAGTATCGGCGATACACAAAGGGAATTTGAAAAGTATGCGTTGGATGCTTTTTGGTACCATTATTTTTGGCGCTATTTTTCTCGCCTGCCAAGTATACGAATTCACGCACTTTATCCATGCCCCAGGCAACGAACTCACCCTATCGACCTACCGAGGAGAACCTCATGTTTTTGGATCTACCTTTTATGTATTAACCGGTACACATGGCACCCACGTTGCCATAGGTGTATTCTGGCTTATCGGCTGGTTAGCCTATTCCTTCACTGGAAAAATGAGTGTGGCTCATGCCATCGATATTGAAATATGCGGATTATATTGGCACTTCGTTGATATTGTATGGATTATTATTTTTCCCGTCATATATCTAATGGAATACGCCCTTTAGTCCCTTCTTTATTACCGCACTTCACACCCCTTTCATTTACTTAAATTTTTTATCATGAGCGGACATTCCGAAGACCCTGTTGCCGAAGAAAGCAAGCGCTTCTTTACCTTCTTCAACCTCTCGATGATTCTTGTCGCCATTACTGGCATAGAAGTCGTCATCATTTACGTGCAGACTTTTGAGAGTACGTCCATAATCGGGGTTCTTTTTGCCACTTCGATTGTTAAGTTTTTTGGCGTTATTTGGTGGTTCATGCACCTGAGATGGGACAAATCACTAAACACCATTCTTTTTTTAATGGGTCTTGTTATCGCCCTAGGTACTTACTTTGCCGTTATCTATATGTCGGATGTTCATCCTATCGTCGAAAAGTTTGAAGTCTCCAAACTTGAAGAGTCATGGAAGTCAGATACAGCCTACAAGAAAGGTGATTTTGTCTTTCAGGAAAATACTTACTTTCAGTCCAAGAATGACCATCAATCTACCAAACAATTCGAAGATAAGTATTGGAAAAAAGTAAACACCGTCCCCCATTTAATTTCATACCGAATAACTGGCGGAGCTGATATGATCGAGATCAATTCAAAGAATCCAGGCAATCCATTCTTTTTGCTTTCACATCCCGACGGTTCCGAAGAAATAGATGAGTCAACTATTGCTCTCTTAACTGAGAACGCGACTTCTGATGACTTTAGGTTGAAAGTACGTTCCGAGCATTTTTGGACTGAAGCCCAATAATTACTTTTCCATTTTCTTCCCCGCTAGTTGCTTGATGCGGGATTGTCAGTAGTTTGTTTTCTTGTCTATGGAAAACTCACCCATCACCTTACTTCATTGGCATACTGAACCCGCTCTAATTGGTGGTATTCTTTTTGTAGGTTGGGCTTATGCTTTATTTAATGGACCATTTCGGATCAGAGCTTGTCCTCTGCTCCCTCATTCCACCAAACACTCTCTTTGGTTTGCAACGGGTCTGATTACTTTTTATCTCGCTGTTGGATCGCCACTCGACCCGCTAGGTGAAAATTTTCTTTTTTCTGCCCACATGATCCAGCACAACATTTTAATGTACATCTGTCCGTTATTTATATTGCTGGGACTACCTCAACCCCTAGTTGATGAATTTCTTCGACATCGGCCGGCATTACAATCCACCCTCCGCTTTCTTGCCCACCCGATTATTGCCGGCCTTCTGTTTACTCTAGTATTTTCATTTTGGCATGTGGGTGCCTTTTATGAGGCCGCTATTCGCGACAAAACCCTGCACATGGCCGAACACCTCTCCATGTTTTTTGTGTCCCTGCTTATGTGGTGGCCTATTTGTGCTCCATCCAAGCGGGTTCCGAGCATGGCATTTGGTCCGCAAATGCTCTACATTCTAGCCCTGATGCTCGGACAAACTCCAATCTTTGCCATTCTTACATTTTCTAAGGATGTACTCTATGATACCTATTTTTATGCCGAACGGGTCATGGAACTTACTCCCTTAGAAGATCAAAAAGCTGGGGGTGTCTTGATGAAGGTCGCAAATATGGCAGTTTCTGTAGGTGTACTTGCTTCAATCTTTTACCGATGGACAAAGAACCAACCGGAAAACGGTCAGGTCTCTTAAATCTTTCTATAGACGGGAGACCAACAGCTCCCGCTCAAAAAGCATTTCCTTAGGGAGATATTCAGATATTTGCAGGAACAACTCTTCATGCCTCAAGGTTTGCATGCGCAAACTTTCGGGATCAATACTCATCAGTTCGTTCCACTTTTCTTCAGCAAACTCCATACCGGACCAATCCAAATCCTTTTTACGGGGTGCCCAACCAAGAGGACCTTCAACTGCCCTGGCTTTTCCAGAAGTACGCTCCACCATCCATCGTAAAACCCTCATGTTTTCGCGAAAGCCAGGCCAAAGAAAATTCCCTTCCTCATCTTTGCGGAACCAATTGACATGAAAGATACGCGGTTTATTTTCCAACTTTTTTCCCATCCTTATCCAGTGACGGAAATAATCTCCCATATTATATCCGCAAAAAGGAAGCATGGCCATAGGATCCCGGCGTAAATTACCGAGTTTACCTTCAGCAGCTGCAGTGGTTTCGGAAGCTAGAGTGGCACCTAGGTAGACACCATGATTCCAATTGAACGATTGGTAGACCAACGGAATATCAGACATCCTCCGACCTCCGAAAACAAAAGCGGCAATAGGCACACCCGTTGGACTTTCCCAGTCCTTATCAATAGTCGGACATTGGGAGGCAGGAGCGGTAAACCTGGCATTTGGATGAGCGGCTGGAGTTTCCGAACTGGGACTCCATGGATTCCCACGCCAATCAATGATACCTTCGGGAGCGACCTTAGTTAATCCTTCCCACCACACATCACCATCTGCCGTTAAAGCAACATTAGTAAAAATAGTATTCTCCTTCATCGATTCCATGGCATTGGGATTGGTTTCCCATGAAGTACCTGGAGCGACTCCAAAAAATCCGGCTTCCGGATTGATTGCCCGTAGGCCACCCTCTTCGTCGGGCTTAAGCCAGGCAATATCATCTCCTACCGTGGTCACCTTCCAGCCTTCCATACTGTCGGGTGGTACGAGCATAGCCATGTTCGTTTTTCCACAGGCACTTGGAAATGCACCGGCAATATAGGTCTTTTCACCATCCGGGCTTTCCACGCCTAAGATTAACATGTGTTCAGCCATCCATTGGTTGTCACGGGCCATACAAGATGCAATACGTAGGGCCAGACACTTTTTACCAAGCAAGGCATTCCCTCCATAACCACTTCCGTAAGAAACAATTGTCCGTTGTTCTGGAAAATGAACGATGTAGGTATTATCGGGATCACAAGGCCAAGGAACATCTTCCATCCCTTCCCCAAGTGGCATCCCAACTGAATGTAAGCAGGGAATAAAAAAATCTTTCTCTCCCATGGCATCCAATACGGACTGACCCATCCTAGTCATGATACGCATATTGAGGACCGCATAGGGAGAGTCGGTAACCTGTACTCCATACTGGGAAATAGGAGAACCCAAAGGACCCATGCAGAAGGGAACGAGGTACATCACTCGGCCTTCCATACATCCTTTAAATAAACGTTTAAGTTTTGCACGCATTTTGCGGGGTTCCTCCCAGTTGTTTGTAGGACCCGCATCTTCCTTGCCGTAACTGCATATAAAAGTCCTGCTTTCCACCCGGGCAACATCTCGGGGATCGGATCGGACGAGATAACTATTTGGGCGCTTTTTTTCGTCCAATCGAATCATCGATCCGTTCTGCTCCATCAAGCCGCACAATTCATTCCATTCTGCATCTGATCCGTCACACCAACGAACGCTTGCTGGTTGGCACATATCCACCATTTTATCCAACCATTTCAGCAAAGCGATGTTGCTAGTTCTCGACCGATCATAAAGTTCTTTATTATTTCCCATCTTTTCATTCGCTAGGGTTCCTCTCTGGGATAGTCAAACCCCGATCGATCGAAACCTAGTAAATTTTACTTTTTTTATGAATTGGGAATAAATCAAGTTTGCCTTGAATCCCTTGAGCTTTACCCTCTTGTTCCAATCTCATGAGTTGGCAAGCCAAGACAAGAAACGCTGTTCTCGCTTTAGAGGATGGCAGCATATTTCGCGGATTCGCCTTTGGGGCGAAAACTACTGTTTCCGGGGAAGCGGTATTTAACACCGGGATGACCGGATATCAGGAAACCCTGACTGACCCTTCTTATTTCGGACAGATCGTCACCATGACCACTCCGCAAATTGGAAATTATGGAATTAACCTCGAAGACGAAGAGTCAGACGGGCCCAAAGTGGCCGGCTTTGTGGTGCGCGATTTAAGCCCAGTGGTCAGCAACTGGCGGGCAACGGGCAATCTTTCTGATTATTTATCTAAGCATGGCATTCCTGGTATCGAAGGAATTGACACCCGTAAAGTGACCAAAAGTTTACGGGTTCATGGAGCCCTAAAAGCATGTTTGAGCACCGAAGGAATATCTGATGAAGAAGCTCTTCAAAAAGCAAAAAATTGGGAAGGCCTGGTGGGTCGTGACTTCGTTAAGGAAGTAACCTGCAAGGAGTCGTTCATTTGGGATGCTTCAGGCGAACTCAGCCAACCCTTTTCTGTACCAGGTACTGCTCTAACCGCCGGCCCATCTAACGATGGTCAAGTTCATCGACTGGTTGCCTTTGATTACGGTGCCAAACGAGCCATTTATAAGAACTTGAGAAACAGTGGCTTTGAAGTCACGGTCCTCCCTGCCGATGCAACTGCTGAGGATGCCCGGTCCCACAACCCAGACGCCATCTTTCTATCAAACGGCCCAGGAGATCCCTCCGCCCTTGATTATGCCCACTCTGCCATTCGCGAATTAATAGATGAATACCCAATTTTTGGAATCTGTTTGGGGCATCAGGTTCTAACCCATGCCATTGGGGCAAGCACCTATAAGTTGAAGTTTGGTCATCGTGGAGGTAACCAACCCGTAAAAAATGTTGAGACCGAAAAAGTGTCCATCACTTCTCAAAACCATGGCTTTGCCTCGAGCAAAGAAGATTTGGAATCTCATGGTGCTGTGGTCACAGAATACAATTTAAATGATGACACTGTGTCAGGCATGCGTATCAAAGGAAAACCGGTCTTTTCCGTACAGTACCACCCAGAAGCTGCACCCGGCCCCAACGATGCTCAGTTTCTTTTTTCCTCGTTTCATCGGTTGGTAAGCGAGCATAAAAAATCAACTGCACCTGCTTGATTCATGAGTAGATGCGGATTGCTTTACGATCCCGTCTTCCTTGATCACCATACTGGGCCTGGGCATCCAGAATGCCCAGACCGGGTAGCCTTCGCCTACCAGGCCATCGAAAAAGCAGGGCTCGTTGATAAATCAGTTTTTCTCAAGCCTCAAACCTGCCAGGCAGAAGCTCTAGAACGCGTACATTCCAAGAGTTATCTTTCTCAAGCGGAAAAAGATATTAAGCAGGGAGCTTCCCAACTAAGTACAGGTGATACTTCCATCAGCAAAGATTCCTGGGAGGTTGCCCAACAGGCAACCGGAGGAATCGTAGGAGCACTGGATCAAATTATGTCCGGTTCAATCGACCGTGCTTTCTGCCTGACCCGTCCACCGGGTCACCATGCCAGCCCTACTCGGGGAATGGGATTTTGTATCTTTAATCATGCTGCTGTTGCCGCCCGCCATGCCCAGTCCGTTCATGGAGTTGGCAAGGTGTTGATTGTCGATTGGGATGTGCACCACGGCAATGGCACTCAGGACATTTTTTACGAGGATGAATCGGTTTACTTTTTTAGCACTCATCAAGCCCCCTGGTATCCGGGTACCGGCAGTCGGGAAGAAACAGGATCTGGAAATGGACTGGGGTTTACCCGAAACCATCCCCTTCCTTCTGGTTCAGGCAACGGGGAAATAGTGGAAAATGCATTTGCCGATGATTTGGTTCACCGAATGAACCGGTACCGCCCGGAATTGGTAATCATCTCTGCGGGGTTTGACTCCAAGATCGGCGATCCGCTAGGTCAATTCCAACTTACAGACAATGATTTTTCCGAACTCACCCAGGTGATCCGCTCAATCGCAAAGGAATATGCTGAAAGCCGGGTGCTATCCATTCTTGAGGGTGGGTATCATTTGGACGGCCTCAGCAAAGCCTGCGTTGCCCACCTTGGGGCATTAATCTAGGTACTACTGCTTCAAGGTACCAATCGGGCGCATCCCTGCCGTCACCCCGGCATCCAGTTCCATCATACGGGCAAATAGTTCTTTGGTTTTCTGTGGTTCCTTTTTTGCTAAATTATTTTGCTCTCCAATATCCGCCTCCAAATCATAAAGCTCCAAGCCTTTGTTTGCTTTACGAAGTTTATACTTACCCTGCCGAAGAGCCTGGACGTGTTTGGTGTAATAGAGAAATTCCTTCCGAACGGAGGCCCCCTTGCCGAGCATCAATGCCGACTGGTCCAACCCATCAATGGGCCCATGTGTCTTGGCCTTTACTCCACCCAATGCGGAGAGAGTGGGTAACAGATCAATCGTTGAAATCAGTTCATCGGATTTGGTGCCCGCCTGAATCCGCCCGGGTCCCCAAACCACACAGGGCACTCGCATTCCACCCTCATAGGTGGTTCCCTTTCCTTCCCTTAGTGGAAGAGCTTGCCCGGCATGATGGTCAAATCGTAACCACGGCCCATTATCTGAGGTGTATACAACAAGGGTATCGTTCTGGAGGTTCAACTGATGCAAGGTATCATAGATCCGGCCCACCTGCTCATCGATATGCTCAATCACATCCTTGTAAGGGTACTTTGAATCCACATTGTGGCTAGCCCGGGGCAAATAAAGGGGCACATGTGGCATACTATGAGCCAGGTAAAGGAAGAATGGTTTCTTTGCCTCCTTTGACTTTTGGATAAAAGAAATGGCTTCGTCGGTGTAGCGACGGGTAATGGTATGCTGATCCACTGGAAGTTCGATGATTCCCTCATCCCGAATAAGGGGGGTCTGCCAAAGATCATTGCTGTTAGGATCCTTCCAGTATTTATCCCAAAGCCCGTAGCGCGGACGCTTGGCCCCCACTGGATGGCTCATATCATTGGAGTATGGAATCCCAAAGTAAGAATCAAACCCCTGGCGGGTAGGCAAAAATTCCGGGTGGTGCCCCAGGTGCCATTTACCCACACAGGCAGTGGCATACCCCTCTTCTTGAAAAAGATCGGCGATCGTGGTTTCCTTTGGGTTAAGGCCCACATTATCGCGGGGAAATAAGACAGTTTTTCCAGCCAAGACCCGCTTGGGATAACACCCCGTGAGTAAGGCTGCCCGTGAAGCCGAGCACACCGGATTGGCCGAATAAAAACTGGTCAAACGCAAACCCTCCTTCGCCATCCGATCAATCCTGGGCGTGCGGATATCGGGTGATCCGAAACAGCCAAGATCCTGGTATCCCTGATCATCCGTAAATACAATAATAACATTCAACTTCTCCGCTGGCTTTCCAATTAGATAAGACGAAAGAGAAAGAAATAGTATAGCGGACAGGAATGAACCTATCTCAAATGATAATCGGTTGTGTCTCATAGATTTTATAGTGAAAAAAAGTTAACTCATTTCGAGTTAAATCGACCTGCCCTGTTCTATTATTTCAGCTAACCACCTAGGTCTTAGATGGACAAACAGGAAAGCTTCCATAAATGTGGAAGGGAATCATCTTATCAAAAAATCATGAAATTTGTTTTGTTTATTCTTCCTCTTTTACTCACCAGTTTCCTATTGGGTGCAGCCAAACAGCATGCCCATCCAAATATTATTTTTGTACTGGCCGATGATTTGGGCATTGGGGATATCTCCCCTACTAATCCCGAGTGTAAAATTAAAACTCCGCACTTACAAAAAATGGCAGATGAAGGAATAACCTTTCACGATGCCCACACCTCCAGTTCGGTCTGTACACCCACCCGATACGGTGTGCTCACCGGTAGGTATAACTGGCGATCCCGGCTTGCCCGGGGAGTACTTAGTGGCAACAGTGATCATTTAATCCCTGCAAACCGGGAAACGGTTGGTCATCTTCTGAAGCGTGCCGGGTATCACACTCAAATGATTGGGAAATGGCACCTCGGTTGGGACTGGGACCGTTCGGGAAAAGGGTGGAATAAAATCAATTATGAAAAACCGGTGAAAAACGGGCCCGATATCAATGGCTTTATTAATTACTACGGACATTGTGGATCATTGGACATGCCGCCCTATGTATGGGTCGATACCGGGAAGGTAACGGCTTTGCCCGATCGGGTAGAAGGAGTTGACAGAAAGGAAGATCCATATGGTTGGTACCGGGAAGGCCCGATCGGGCCCGATTTTAAAATTGATGAGGTACTTCCCCATTTATTCGATAAAA
>ERZ887851.212-NODE-212-length-59368-cov-21.352688_pt1 | contig 59368 bp, 47 predicted proteins | sample MGYA00521100_ERZ887851 | MGnify/ENA primary metagenome ERZ887851 (study PRJEB32303, sample SAMEA104408602) | aquatic metagenome | biome: Brackish water; feature: Pelagic; material: water | place: Baltic Sea | collected 2014-06-06T16:11:00 | depth 11,444 m ... | reverse complement strand
CTATCCAGAGTACGTCTGCACCCCCGTCGGCTAGGGCAGTGGCTTGCTCACAAAACACTTCAACGGCTTGCGCATGATCCAGCATACCCATGGGCATAAACAATTCACCGGTGGGGCCTATTGATCCTGCGACAAAGGTTTTCCGACCGGTGGTGGCAGCGTGCCGTTGGGTGGCCTCACGTGCGAGGCGAGCTGCGGCGATATTGAGTTCTGTAACGCGGTGCTCAGAGGCATGTAGCTTGAGTCGCAGTGCATTGCCACCAAAACTATTGGTCAAAATCAGATCGGCGCCGGCCTCAAGAAACGCATCGTGCAAGGCAGACACTTCTTCCGGTTTTTCTAAACACCAAAGCTCGGGGGGGTAACCGGCCTCTAGACCTCGGCCAAAAAAGTTTGACCCCGTTGCACCATCGGCAACGCACCAGCCTTTGTCGGCGATCAGTTCTGCAATGGGGTTGTGGCCACCCATAGTGACTCCTCTATCAGTTGGTGCGCTAAGCGCCGCATGATAAACCGAAAGTACTAAGACGATCGTGTGCAAATTACTGATAGTCCTCGGTTGTGACGAACTGAACTGAATGATGGTTAGAAACCGCTGAGATGCCGCCTAACATGGCTTCTGCGGGGCGGGAGGTGAGGACTGTGGGGTGAGGAACGCGGGATGAGGAATGAGTGATGAGGAAGGTGTCATCAGGTGTGAGGCGTGAGGCGTAATCGATGATCAGTGAAACGTTATCCAAGAGCATCAGGACAGAGGTTGGGATCACTCGTTGGATGACGAGAGCGCTCGCTTATTGGATCAGAAAGGCTATGATCATTGTACGGATTGAATGCAGAAAAATCTGCGTATCAAGGAGTGGGGTGTGTCAGGCGGAGAGTGCGGATGCCAAAAAGAATCAATAGTAAGCCGGTACTGAGATCAGTTGGCAGTCTTCAAAACGATCAACAGCGCCTAGACGGTGGCATGAATCGCCGATCGGTTTTGCAGCGATTATCCATAGGAACGGTTGGACTGGCCCTATCACCGTTTACGTTGGGCCAAATCGAGATTCCTGCAGGTCAAATTCGTTTGATTTTCAACGAGAATCCTTATGGCCCCAGCCCTAAGGCGCTGGCCGCAGTCACCAATATCCTCCCGAAAACAGCTTACTATCCGGGCGCAATAGAGCAGGATTTACCGGCACTGTTTATGAAGCGCCATAGGCTTGATTCAGATCAGGTGTTCTTAGCGTCAGGGTCGAACGAGGGGTTGCAGGCGGCTATGGTGGCGTTCGGTAACCGGGGTAGGGTGATCTCGCCGAGTCTCACCTATTCAGATCACTTGGCTTACGCTGAGCGCCTGGGAATACCAGTCACTCGCATCCCGCTGCGCGAGGATATGAGTATCGACCTCGATGCCATGGCGCGTGCGGTGGATAGCACAGTGAGCCTCGTCTATCTCTGTAATCCGAATAACCCCACTGGAATGGCGATCGACGGCGATGAGTTACGTGCTTTCTGTCGCGAAGTCAGCCCCCGTGTGCCGATTTTGATCGATGAGGCGTATAACGAGCTCACCGATAAACCAGACTATACGTCGATGCTCGATTTGGTGCGTGAAGGCGCCAATGTGCTCATTACGCGAACTTTTTCTAAAATATTTGGTATGGCAGGGCTGCGAGTCGGCTACGGAATGGGGCATCCGGATATCGTCAAGTTGGTCAAAAATCACGTGATGGCATGGCCCAATGGAGTGGGCCTTTATGCGGCTTACCACAGCTATCTTGACGATGAATTCATTGCTTTTTCTCGGCAAAAGATCTTGCAAGGTCGAGCGATGGTGAATGCCACCTTCCGGCGCCATGGTATTGAGCCATTACCCTCGCAAACTAATTTTGTTTATGCCGATATTGGTCGAAATGCGACCGATTTTAAAAATGAGATGGCCGCAAACAACATCATGATTCGCGGTGCATATGATGGCTACGATCAATATTCGCGCGTCAGTATGGGGCGTATTGAAGAGCTTGAGGTTTTCGATAGCGTCTTCAGCCGTGTATTCAGTAAGACCTGAACCAGCCTACTCAGCGCGAGTTCGCTGACTAACAGGCCAGTCAGGGGCCGCTGTGGATTGTGGCAACTTTCCCCTCGGGGTTGAACTGCTGAGGTCACTACGGTTATCCTTCACGTCAAAGTCAATTAGACACACGTCAATGTTGTTCTCCACGCTGACAAAATATAGCCGCTTGGCACTTTGTGTTGCGATACTGTTTGTCGCTACCAACGTGGCTCATGCGGCTGAGCATGACTTTTCTACAGAGGTCACCCAAGGCCACGTCGAGTGTCTTCACTGTATCGATGAGCAGCCTACCTTGGTGGGTGCATCGGTTCCTACCGAGCCGTTTTCGCTCGTGTCTCTGCTCAACGGTACCCTCTGGCTAAAGCCACTTTCCAGTACTACTTACTTCTTTCGAGCGCGCGCACCGCCAGTTAGCTGAATCGATCCCTTAGTTCATTTCATTCAGCTTACTTTAGGAGTTCAGCATGCGGCGCATTCCAGCACGTGCGCTACTCGCGGTTGCCGTCATACCCATGACCGTCGCGGGGAGCGAAGAAACATTGTTAGAAGAAATTATTGTCACTGCTTCATTTGTCGGAGTGAATGAATCGTCTGCGACGCGGCCGATTCATGTGTTAGATGACGAAACACTAGCGCAGAACGGCGTCCAGACACTGGGCGCGCATCTTGATTCTCTGCTAGGTGTGTCATCGGCCGATTTCGGCGCGGCGGTAGGGCAGCCCATTATTCGCGGTTTGAGCGGCAATCGCGTCAGAGTATTGAATAACGGTACGGTCGTTCGTGATGTTTCTGCGCTCGGTCCAGATCATGCCGTAGACGTCAGTCTCAGCGATGTTCAACAGGTAGAGATCGTTCGTGGTCCCTCAGCACTGCTTTACTCAAATGGCTCGATCGGCGGTATTGTCAACGTGGTCGATAATGCCATATCCACCTCGGACCTCGATGGTTTCAGTGGTTCAGTAGGTGCAGAGGCCCAGTCAGTGAATGATGGTGAAGCAGCGGATGTAGCGCTTCGCGGCAATCTGGCTGGCTTGAATCTCACCTATAGTTACCAAGACGTCGATATGGAGGGTTATGACGTTCCCAACGGTGCGGTCATTGGCACGCATGGTGACGAAGACCATGACGAAGACCATGATGAGGGCCATGACGAGGATCATGATGATGAGCATGGCAACATGGACAAGCTCTCAAACTCTGATGTGTCCACGACGTCGCACCGTTTTGGTGTTTCAACGACGGGCGATTGGGGCTATGTCGGTGTGTCCTATAGTGATCTCAGCAGTACGTACGGCATTCCTTTTCATTCAGAAGCCGCGCACGAGGAGGGTGGACATGAAGGGCACGATGATGAACACGAGGGTGATCACGACGATGAGCATGGTGATGAGCACGAGGGTGAGCATGGCGATGAGCATGAGGATGAGCGCATCTTCTCCAAGACCGAATCGGAGATTCTCTCACTAAGCGGTTCGTTTAAAACGTCGTTATCCTTTCTCAATGCGATCGACTTTGCCGTCAAACAGTCTGACTACGAGCTCAAGGAACAGCATGCTGAAGGTGAGCAGGGTGACGACGAGCATGAAGAGGGACATGGGCACGAAGAGGGCCCGACTGTATTCAGTAACGAAGCCACCGAGGTGTCGATCTCGCTCGATTTGAGCTCGGGCGACCGTATACGCCGTGTTGTATTGAATCACGCCAAGGAAGAAATCTCGATTATTGGCGAGGAAGCGTTTATGGCGCCAGTCGATTCAACCGAGACAACGTTAGGGTTTTTTAGTTCGGATGATGTGGGCTTCGCTACGCTGGATATCGGCCTGCGTTTCGATCAAATAGACCGCGATGGTTTTATCGCTGAGATGCATCATGCAGAAGGCCATGATGAAGATCACGAAGGTGATCATGACGAGGGCCATGACAAGGATCATGAGGGTGATCATGACGAGGACCATGAGGGTGATCATGATCAAGCGATGGAATACGATCCGTATGCTTTTAGTGACGAAGTGTTCAGCGCAGCTGCTACGTTAAGGCGAGACCTCAATGAGCATGCCTCTTTGTCCCTCGGCCTAGCCAGTGTGAGCAAGACGCCTTCGGCGGTTGAGTTATTTATGAATGGAGAGCACCTTGCCAGCAGTCGCTATGAAGTCGGTGACGTCAATCTGGATACGGAGCGCTCTGACAATATTGATCTCGCCTTTACCTTTGACTCCCACAACTGGTTTGGATCGGCATCGGTGTATTACAACCGCGTTGATAACTACATTTACTTGCGTGATGAGTTGGAGGCAGAACACGACGCGCATGTCGGTGAGGATCACGAGGATGAGCACGGGGAGCATGGTGACCACGGGGGGCTGATTCTGTCTGAATATACTCAGCAAGACGCGGATTTCACGGGTTATGAGATCGAAGTCGGTGCGCGGTTCGCGTTACCTCTGGGCGAGCTCGCAGTAACTCTGGGCCGCGACGAAGTCGATGCCGAGTTCACGGATGGTCGCTCAGTACCGAGAATTGTACCTGCGCGTAATATGTTGACGGCCCGTTATACGCTGGACGATTTTTCCGTCAAGTTGTTGGTAAAAGATGTTGAGCGGCAAACGGATGTGGCGATGGGAGAAACGGTTACCGAGGGTTTCACGTTAGTAAATGCCGATGCTTCATGGTCTTATGGATTCAGCGATGCAACACGGCTCACCTTAACGGCTTTTGCACGAAACTTGACCGACGAAGTGTCACGGAATCACACCTCCTTCGTGAAGGACCAGGTGCCATTGCCCGGTCGCAATATCGGCGTTCGTGTGCGGCTCGCTTTCTAGCAAATGGGTTGGATAGCGCGTCGGGAATGGACCCTATAAGGGAGTGGCTCGATCAAGCATCGATCAGGTGAGGGAGGCACGTTCGGTAGCATTATTGCTTTGCGAGCGTGCCTGCCTCGACTCGGTTCATATGGGTCGTCATTTCTGTCACCAGTAACGGAATGATGTCCTCTGGCATGTCGTGAGCCATGCCGGCAAATAGTCTAAACGAGGAACCTTTGATCAACGAGGCCGTATGTTCGCCATGTTCGGGAGGCACCAGACCATCATCTGCGCCATGAATGACCAGCGTGGGGGCCGAAATCGTTGCGACTTCCGCTGATCGATCACCCACTTTGAATATCGCCATCAGGTGACGCTGCATCGACTCAGGAAAAAAACCTCTGTCACGAATGGCTTGTTCTCGATCAGCCTGGGCATCACCGATAGCGAGATTGCGTAACCGTTGCTCTGCTTCCTGAGTCGGAGGTGGCAGATGAGGCGCGCCGGTAGTCGACATGATCGATATCAAGCTACGTGTCTTTTCAGGGTGTTGAGCCGCAACAATCTGCGCGATCATTCCCCCCATTGAGGCACCGATAATGTGGGCGTGATCGTAGCCCACTACGGCCATGAGCCCCGTAATGTCGGCTGCCATATCATTTAGGGTGTAGGGTGCGTTTACCGAGAAACCCAGTTTGTATTTTAATAATTCCCACCACAGCGTGGGTTGCCCCCAGTCGTCGAAGCGGGTCGATGCCCCGGTGTCACGATTGTCGAGTAGCAAAATTTCGTATCCCCCGGCCGCCAAACCCGAGATCAAGGCATCGCCCCAAGCGATATTGGAGCCTCCGAGTCCCATAATGACGACGGCCTTTGGCTTGTCGGGGTGTTGCTCGACGATCCGATAAGCCAGCTCAAGTTGCCCCACTGAGGCGACCTTTAATGGGTAGCTGTCAAGGTAGGTATGGGAATACTCCGCTTGCGAAGCCAGTGGCCATAGCAGCCAAATAAAGGTGTAGACAAGAATCCTCACGGGATACCTCATAATACTGAACGCATCGATTATACGGAGGTTCCTCCCGATCTGATGACTACTGAGACGAATTATTGTCGCTGCCCGCTTCTACGGTGTGTCTTCGACCCAGGGGGGATGGCGCGATTCGCTGTGTTTTGTGACGGCTATGGAGCGACAGCGTCGCTGCGTGCGCAAAGCGATGCTAGGTCGGATGAGTCAGCCTGATCTGAACTGTACTTTTTGTCGAATACCCCTACCATGTAGGCCCCAGTAGCGTGATGTCGCATTTCATAGCATACCGCTTAACTGCCCTTTTTCGTGTGAAGGATCTGATTTCGCCGTGACCCAGAAAACCCTTTGGAAAATTTATGGATAATGCAGCGCCACTTGACCACCATCCTGCGGTCAGCGACAACATCCTACTTGATAGCGGCGCTCGCAACCCTGTGTATCAAGAAGTGTATCCACGCTTGGACGGTTTTAAGCTCGGTGTGACCAACGCCTGGACCGCGGGCCAGCCTTTTGATTTTTACCGGCGTATGCGAGAAGACGCGCCCGTCATGTGGTCGCCAGTCAAAAAGCCGGCCTCCGGGTTTTGGTCGGTCACGCGGTATGACGATGTCAAACAGGTTGAGCTGAACCCACAGCTTTTTTCTTCGCAGCGCGGCAGCATCAATATGAGTGTGCTGTCTAATCCTACAGGGAAAGCGGAGCGCTTAATGTATGCCGCCTATAATTCGCTCATTAATCTTGATGCAGATCTTCACCGTGATTTACGGACTCAGCAGGCCGCGTTTTTCTTTCCGACCTATATCGAAACGCTCAAACAGCGGGTAGGAGAGAAGATCGATGCGCTACTCGATAATATGGAACGGCAAGGCCCGGTAGTCGATTTTGCCAAGCTGTTTTCTATTGAGCTTCCTATGTTCACTTTATGCGAGATGCTGGGAGTCGATGAAGACGATCGCGCAGATATCATTAAGTGGATGCATTACCTTGAGTTAGCACCACAGTTCATTACCCACCCGATTAGAATGTTGTTATCCGAGCCCACGTTTCCCTTTCGCTTTGAAAGTATGCTCCACGATATGTTCAGCTACGGTGAGCGCGTCATGGCTGACCGTATTCGAAGCCCCCGTGAAGATCTTTTGACGACGATTGCCAATGCGACACTGGGCGATAAGCCCATGTCGCAGAGCTATCTTGATGGATCTTGGTTGCTCATCATCTTCGCAGGCAATGATACGACCCGTAATTCCCTCTCAGGCACTATTCGGCTGCTTACTGAGTTTCCAGAACAGCGCCAAATGGTCATTGATGACCCATCATTAATCGAACGCATGAGTCATGAAGCGTTGAGGATGGTATCGCCTGTTATGCACATGAGACGCACGGCGTTGGAGGACACAGAAGTCGCCGGACAGCGCATTGCCAAAGACGAGAAAGTGATCATGTGGTACGGCGCTGCCAACCGGGATCCAACAGTTTTTCCAAATCCTGATGTGTTTGATATGAACCGACCCAACGTCGATAAACATCTTGCCTTTGGCCATGGCGTTCATCGCTGCCTAGGTAATCGCGTCGCGCAGATGCAGCTTAAAATGGCGTACGAGCGTATTCTCGAGCGCTTTCCTCACATTCACTGGACAGGTAAACAAAAGATCGAGCCCATCATCCTGGTGCATGCCATATCAAGTCTGCAGGTCAATCTTTATGGTAAGGATGGTAAGCGCCCAGTGCAGGTGGCTGTCGCAAAGTAACGCTCGGTTGTTTGAAAATTGCGGCGTATCGTTCCCTGATACGAAGATGAGCTCGCCGCGAGGGTGATTGACGGATAGAACGTCCAGTCAGCTCGCCGCGTCCTCTAGCGCAGCTTGCTGCGTGAGCCACTGTTCCTCTAACGCCGCGTGCTCACCTTGCAGAGCGGCCTCTCGTTGAATGAGTGCCTGCAACACTTGTTTTTGCTCGTCGTGATAGAGGTTTTCATCACTGAGTTGAGACTGCACGTTCGAGAGTTGCTCCTGACACCGATCCATTGCCGTCTCAATACGGCTGATTGCCTTGTTGATTGGACTTTGCTTCGCTTTTGCCGTTGCCGTTAATTGGCGTTGCTGCTTTTTGCTCGCACTGGGCTGTGTCGTATCGGCGTCGCTGCTGACAGGCTGCTCGATAGTCGCCTGTAACGCAGGGCGACTATTGACTGACGAGATCACCCATTTTTCATAGCTGGGGATATCACCATCGTATTCGGTGAGCTGCCCGTCGTCGACTAAGAGCAGTTGATCAACCACATTTCGCAACAGATGGCGGTCGTGACTGACTAATATGATGGCGCCGGTGTATTGCTGCAAGGCTAATTCCAATGCATGGCGCATTTCTAGGTCAAGGTGGTTGGTCGGCTCGTCAAGTACCAGCACATTGGGGTCCTGCCAAACGATTTGTGCCAGCGCGAGGCGCGCTTTCTCTCCGCCAGAGAAAGGTCGAATCGCCTCTTTGGCTCGTTCGCCCTTGAAATTGAAACCACCCAAAAAATCCATCAGCGACTGTTCTCGTGCTGTTGGTGATAATCGTTGCAGATGGAGGAGGGCGCTCGCCTCCATATCTAACACTTCCAGTTGCTGTTGATCGAAATAGCCAATGCGGAGATGCGCACCAGTAGTGCGCTCCCCCTCACGCAAGGCAAGCTCGCCGGTCAGACTTTTTAATAAGGTCGATTTACCCGCGCCGTTTTTACCTAACAAACCAATACGATCGCCGGGACTTAAGGACATGTTAACGTTCTGTAAAATCGTTTTTGCGTCGTAACCCAAGCTTGCTTGAGCCAGCACTAGCAGCGGATCGCTGGTTTTACCCGGTGCCGGAAAAGCGAAGCTAAAGGGGGAGTCAATGTGAGCGGGAGCAACGATCTGCATACGCTCCAACTCTTTAATACGAGATTGGGCCTGTCGCGCCTTTGTTGCTTTGGCCTTAAAGCGTCTGACGAAGTTTTCAATGTCGGCAATTCTGCGTTGCTGCTTTTCGAAAGAGGCTTGTTGTTGCAAAGCGCGTTCCGCTTTCTGTCGCTCATAGTCAGAATAGCCTCCTCGGTAGGCATCGAGTTGCTGATTTTCAATTTTAATAGTGCGATCACAAGTCGCGTCGATAAAGTCTCTGTCGTGAGACACCATGAGTAGTGTGCCTTGATAAGCCTTGAGCCAGTTCTGCAGCCAAATGGTCGTATCGAGGTCGAGGTGATTGGTTGGCTCGTCCAGTAGCAGTAAATCTGAGGGTGTCATAAGGGCTCTGGCTAAGTTCAGTCGAATACGCCAGCCCCCCGAGAAACTATCCATGCCCGACTGCAGCTGCTCATGTTGAAAGCCTAATCCTAGTAAAAGTCTTTCAGCACGCCGATCGGCACTATACCCATCGAGTATTTCCATCTCCTGATGGAGCGAAGCCGACTGTACATAGTCCTCTTGGGCGTCCGATTTTTCGAGCGCTTTTAAAACGCGATAGAGGTTGGCATCGCCCGCGAGTACATATTCCAGTGCTGATAATTCACTCGCTTCAACCTCTTGCGCCATGTGGGAGATACGGAGGCCTTGAAGTCCTCTAATATCGCCACTATCCACCGATAAGTGATCCAATAGCAGTGCAAAAAAACTAGATTTTCCTGACCCATTGGCGCCAATCAGCGCAATTTTTTGGCCCGGTTGCAATGTGATCGAGGCCCCTGCGAATAAGAGCTTTTTCCCCCTGCGCAGGCTGACGTCATTAAAAATAATCATCGCGCTAACGTTGCTCTTGAAGTTGAGCCCGCCACAGCGCGGCATATTTCCCGGATGCATCAAGCAGGGCTGAGTGGGTACCCTGTTCCACAACGTTACCGGCATGCATGACGATAATTTGATCGGCATCAATAATCGTGGACAGCCGATGGGCGATGACTAACGTCGTTTGCCTTCCTGCTAGGGCTTTAAATGCCTTGAGCACGGCTTGCTCTGAGTGGCTGTCAAGGCTAGACGTTGCCTCATCAAAGATAAGAATGTGAGCTTGCTTGAGTACCGCTCGGGCAATTGCCACGCGTTGACGTTCGCCACCCGAAATTTTGAGTCCCCGCTCGCCGACCAATGTATTCAAGCCATCGGGTAATCGCTCAACAAAATCTGCTAGATGTGCCGCTTTGACCGCCTGTTGGATATCTGTGTCTGTGGCGGAGGGTCGACCGTACCGGATATTCTCTCGGAGCGAATCGTTAAAGAGCACGCAGTCCTGGGGAACAACTGCGATGGCGCTCCTGAGAGAGGGCAAGTTGATCTCTCTGATATCGGTTCCATCGATTTTAATCACGCCTTGAGTGGGGTCATAAAACCGAAATAATAGTTTACTGACGGTAGACTTTCCTGCGCCACTAACGCCGACCAGCGCAACGGTTTGGCCTCCCCTAATGTGCAAGTTAAAGTCGTTCAGTACCATCTCGCTGTCTCGATAAGAGAACCCGACGTGACTAAATTGAATGTCGCCAGCTGAAAGCGATAAATCGGGAGCGGTCGAGTGAGGATCGATACGCGGTTGTTCTTCGAGCACCTTGAAAAGGCGCTCAATGTTGGCCAAAGCGGCTTTGATTTCGCGGTAAACAAATCCCAGAAAACCCAGCGGTAGAAATAATTGCAGCATAAATTGATTGATAAGAATGAAGTCGCCAAGGGTCATGTCACCAGCACTCACTGACAGTGCGGCCATACCAAGCATAAGGGTTTGGCTAATGGCAATGATGAGCGCCTGCCCCGCATTCAGGGCGAACAAAGACAGTCGATTCTTCCGCCGCGCCTGCTCCCAAATATCGAGCGCAATGTCATAGCGTCCGGCTTCGAAGGGTTCGTTGTTGAAGTACTTGACGGTTTCATAGTTGAGGAGGCTATCAACTGCGCGCGTTTGGCTGTCAGAGTCTGCGCGATTCACCTCGCGAACGTATTGGGTTCTCCAGCTTGTCGCTCGAAATGAAAAACTGCCGTAGGCCATCACGGAGAGTAAGACAATGAGCGCGTACTGCCCGCCGTAATTAACCCAAAGAATGATGGCAACCATTGCGATTTCGAACAGTGTGGGCGCAATATTGAAAATGAAAAATCGCAACAAAAAGCTGATGCCGTCTGTGCCACGTTCAATATCTCTGGCCAGACCACCTGTGCGCCGGTTGAGGTGATATTCGAGATCCAAACTGTGCACATGTTTAAAGGTGCTCAGGCTGATTTCGTGCATCGCTTTTTCTGTTACCCGGCCAAATAAGGTATCGCGGATCTCGCCAAAGAGCGTGGTGGTCAGTCTCGCTGCGCCATAGGCGAGCACCAGTATGAGAATGGCTTGCATTGCCAACTGATTCGGATCGGTATCGAGGCCGTCAACCAGTGCTTTCAATAAGAAGGGGATATACATCAGTGCGACTTTGGCACCTAGCAAACACAGAACGGCGAGTGCCACGCGACCGCGATTTTTTAACAAAATAGGCGCGAGTCGCTGCCAGAGTTTGGGTAGCAGCAGGCGACTCCCTATCACTGTCTCGTCAGCATAGTGCTGGCTACGCATAGTGCAGATGTCCTATTAAAGGGTCTTACGACAGATCCTAGCAACGCTCGTTAGCGCAACGGTTCAATAGATGCCCCAACCAGATCTCAAACGCGAATCCTGACGCTGAGCGTCTAGTATCGCAAACGAGAGGGCGAGCACGGTAGCATGAACCGCCGTTAAAAGTTGGCGCTGATTCGATACCTTCGCCGCTGCGGCGCGCACATCCTCTAGCCGTCGTCTAATAAACGGGTTCAGGTGACAATTGATCCGAGGCACTTTGCAGTGGGTCCTCGTAATCTGATTGCTGCGGCCGCAGATGGCTGAGACCCAGGTTTTCGGTAAATCGTGTGGTAGTGGCCCAAAGGTGGTCACCAAATAAAAAAGGTTTAAAAGGCAAAACGCCGGCAAGCGGGAGGGGTGTAATCAGCGTATTGGGGTTGGGTTCCATAAAAAAAGGAATCGAGAACCGCTCGCTGTGAACCCCACCCACGCCGTGCCGCGTGGCCTTGATAAGGCCTCCCGTCCAACGCTCTAATAAGCCACCAAAGTTGACGACCAATGTCCCTTCTTCTGCGGGAACACGCATCCAGTGGCCTTGCTCTGCTTGTACTTCAAGTCCCAACGCGCCGTTAACTGGGGCAAGCAGTGTCAGCAGGCCCGTGTCGACATGTGCGCCGCGTGTCGCCTTTAAAGCGTCGCTGATCGGTAAGTCGTGCCGCGGGATATAGCGCAGTAATCTCAGTGTCGAAATACCGTCAGTGAAGGCGTCTCTGAACACCGCAGATGGAATACCGAGACTCCTCGATAGTGACGCCAACAACGCTGCCCCGATTATCTCCATTACTGAGTAATAGCGACCTGCTACTGCGCGGAATTGCGGTAAAGCAGCTTCGTCTGGCAGCGGAGTGGGCTCTAGTAAGACATCTGCCTGTGGATTTGGCAGAGCTCGGACTATGTCGGGGCCAATCTCGAAGCCCTCGCGGCTGAGAGTGGGTCCTGACTGTAATGGGAACCAACCGCGATAGAGGTTGGGATTATCAGGTTCAAAATTCCGCTTCCAGAGTCTGCGTTGCGCATCGGCAGGCAGGCTGAATAGCTTGGTGAGGGTTCGCTTAGCCGAGGCGCCAATGTCGGCCTTGTGAGGTAAGCCGCTAATGGTCATAAAACCAAGCGTCGTAGCCGCCTCAAACAGCGCGAGATCGGTTGCTGCGTGCGCAGGGCTCGAGGGGCTTTCAGCGTCGAATAGCGCCGCGATATTGATAGTGGGGATCACTCGATTAACCATATTAGGCGTTTAAAACAGGGCGTTTATCGGCGTTAAATTAGCATCTTCCTGCCATGATTTATAGGTGACCTCGGCGTCATCTCGCTCACTCTCGGGCAGCTCGCTCACCGATATTTTTAAGGGGGGGGGGTTGGCTGATGACCCAGCGTCTGCTGGCGTTGCACACGCAGAAGTGACGACTGAGAAAACGCCACCGGTATCGGCGGTCCCGCTTGGCTAATCGTCAAGCTCTGCCGGCAGCGTCGAAGCACTCGAGCGCATTGCCTGCGTGAATTCGGTCGATTAGTTTGTGCCGAATCAGCGTCGAATAAAACTGGTGCCAATAGTGGCGACGTAGCACAATCTAGCGTGACAACTTCCAAGGGATCGATAGATAAAATGACGTCACCAACGGATCACGCATTAACCCGCGATAGTCTTTACGGGATTACTCAAGAGCCAACCTACGGCGGCATGCTGAGCTTTATGCGGCGCCGTTACTCCAGAGCGTTAAGCGATGTTGATGTGGCTGTCATGGGCATTCCATTTGACTTAGCGACGACCGCTCGACCGGGTACTCGTTTTGGACCGCGCTCTGTACGTGAGGCGTCCGCGTGTCTTGCATGGGAAGAAAAAGTGATGGGCTGGGGCTTTAACCCGCTTGATGATTTGGCGGTGGTGGATTACGGAGACTGTTTTTTTGATGCCGGTAATCCTGCTGCCGCGCCGCAAGAAATCTACGAATGCGCGCGCGATATTCTCGCGACCGACACCGCATTACTGTCGCTGGGTGGGGATCACTTTGTGTCGTATCCACTGCTACGCGCTCATGCGGAAAAATATGGCGAACTAGCGCTGATCCATTTTGACGCGCATTCAGATACCTGGGCTGAAGAGTCTGAGCGCATAGATCATGGCACCATGTTCTATCACGCCGCGCAGCAAGGGCTTGTGTCTCCCGCCCATTCAGCACAGATCGGATTACGTACGCATAATGATCAGGACCATGGGTTTCATATTTTTGACGCGCCGGCGGTGCACGACTTACAACCCGCCGAGTTGGCGGCGCAAGTTAAAAAGATCGTAGGGGATCGTCCTTGTTACCTTACTTTTGATATCGATTGCCTTGATCCCAGTTTTGCGCCGGGCACGGGAACCCCTGTGGTGGGTGGGCTGTCAACGCATCAGGCGCTGCAAATTCTGCAGCACTTAAGAGGTATTCAGTTAGTGGGTATGGATGTTGTCGAAGTCGCTCCAGCTTATGATGTGGGAGACATCACCTCCCTAGCGGCGGCGACTATCGCGCTTCATCAGTTGTGCCTACTGGCTTGGAAGCGGCGCGATTAAGGCTGCTGGGAGTTTCCAGTGAGTCGGCAGCTTTGCGGCACTGCCGCACATGCCATCTGAGACACATTGCGTCGCTCTGAGTGACGTGCGCATCATCGCTGCAAGCGTAAGCGTGTGAGATGCATAGTCAACGCATCGTGTGTCCCATAACAGATGAATCAGCGCAATTTAAAATGATCGGACCCTAATAGTTTTGCTGGTTAGCGGTGGCGCTGTAGCGCGCTGACTGCTTACAGGCGCACCTATCTTTCGATATCGCATCAACTGAAATGATTTTTTACGCGTTAAAGACAGTCTCTCTAGCAAAGTGGGCCATCAGGCTACTGTCGCGCGCGATCTGGCCTGATTGTTCTATGCGGCGTGAGGTAGGGGCGGATAGACGCCTCTGCCAGCGCTTTAAACGGAAAATTAGCCTAGATTGTGCAACAAAATCTGAATTTTAAGATCGTTAAAAAAAATCCGATTGCAATTTATTTAAATGTCATTCAAGGTCTTAGATACTTGCGCCAAACAAGTAAGAATCATAAGCGCGCCGCTTAAAGCCCCCATCAATAAAGTGGCATTGGGCGCAGTCATGAAAAGGAGTTACACAGTGAAAATACATTACGAGCTTAAATTGCCCCTCACATTGATGTTGGCCACTTTTGTTGCTTTTTTCGGCCCGAAAGCGTGGGCGCAGACTATCGAGGAAGTGATCGTTATCTCCAGTAAACAAGCAGCCGGCATCTCGACACAAGATCTGCCAGGGTCAGTGGTCACGTTTAACGAAGATGCGTTAAAAAACTCATTCACCGTCGACTTGGTCGACATTGGTAAAATGGTGGCCAATGCTGAGCTCAATAATGTGGGTACTTACGCGAGTTATCCCAATTTCTTTATTCGTGGCATGGGTGTAAATGGCTCCACTCGAACAAACGATCCTAAGGTGGGTATTTTTGTTGATGGAATTTACCTGGGCTACAACCCTGGTGCGCTAGCAAGTACCTTTGACTTAGAGGCGGTGGAAGTGCTGCGCGGTCCGCAAGGGACGCTACTGGGCAGAAACGTCACCGGTGGCGCGGTGCTGGTGAAATCGAAGAGGCCTGGCGACGAGTTTGGTTTCAACGCTGAGGTGGCAGTGGGTAATTATGGCGCGACTGAATTTAACGCCAGTGTCGAAGGACCCCTCGGAAAAAATGTTTTCGGAAAGATCGCCTTTGTTAAGATGGATCGAGACGGCTATTTCGACGATAACAACGGCGGTAGCATCGACCTCAGTATTTATCCCGATGGTATGCCAGATACCGATACTGGCGATAAGGTCGGGATGGACCTGACGATTGTCAGGCCCATGGTTCGCTTTGAGTTCTCCGATAATTTTGAAGCCACTGTGATCGCGGAATTCTTAAAAAACGATGCGGGAAGTGCTAATTCTCAAAATGTTGCGCACAATTGTGTGCCTGTCCCCGGCGTCGATAACCGTAATGTTGTTTGCGGAGAGGGCAGCCAGTTTCTCGCTCAGAACCGCTGGGGTTATACGCCACCAAACGATAAATATGAGATCAATCATGATCTGATTGGCTACACCGAGCTCGAAACCAGCTCTATAGTCTTAGACGCCACCTGGGATCTCGGACACGGTATTGTGACCACTATTGCCGGTTATCGCGATGTCGAATACAACTCAAGCACCGACTTTGATGGTACGCCGTTCACCATTTTCCACTTCAATGACAACAAAGAAGAGCAAGATCAGACCAGTATTGAGGTGCGATATTCTTCGACTTTCTCTGATCGCTTCAACTTTGTTGTCGGCGTCAATCAATTTCAGCAAGAGTATTCCATTGGTGAGCGAAGAAACTTTTTTGTCTCACTGAACGCGGCAACTTATTCAGAAACCGAACACGACACTTTCGGCGTATTCGGCGAGATCAATTTTAACGTCACAGATGCCCTGTCGGTAACCGCAGGCGGCAGATGGACGAAGGAAGAAAAGAGTATTGATATTGGTATCTTGGGGTCCTGTGAGCTGGACTTTTCTTCGTGCACTAACAATGCTTCGAACGAAAAAGACTGGTCTAACTTCTCGCCAAAAGTGTCGGCGCAGTATCAGTTTACTGACGACATGATGGCTTACGCGAGTTGGACCCGAGGGTTTGCGAGTGGGGTATTCAATGCCAGAGCGGCAACACTTGACGCTGTTGGGCCTACCAACCCTGAGTCTGTAGACTCTTTGGAAGTCGGATTTAAAACCAGCTTTTTCGATGGTCGCGGCATCTTTAATATCGCCTATTTTCAGGCTGACTACGAAGACTTGATCCTGTTTGTTAACAATCCCTGCGATGACTGTGGTGCCAGCCTGATTAACTTCAATGCGGGTGAGGCTGAGATCAGTGGTTTCGAGGCGGAAGTGCAATTGCAGCCGGTTGATGGCTTGCGGCTAGAAGCATCTATTGGAACAGTGGATCCTGAATTCACCAATATCAAGTACTTTGATGCAAATGCCGATGGCGTAGTGGATTCAAAAGATAACGCGCTCGCCAGCACCTGGGATTTTCAAAAGGTTGCAGAATTAAGTTACAGCGTCGCCGGTTCGTATGAAATGGGCATGATGGGAGGTGGCGCGCTCCTGACACGAGTGGCTTACTCCTGGCGGGACGAGTATATGACCGATCTCTACAACAAGCCGTGGTTGCAGCAAGAGTCTTTTGGTCTGCTCGACGCGAGCCTGACCTATACGTCGCCGAGTCAAAAAATCCGAGTGTCGATTTATGGCAAAAATCTGACCGATGAGGAATATTTTGATTATGCCGCTGATGTGGGTACGCTCGACTCGGCACGCTGGGGTGGCGCGCCACGGACTTATGGTTTACGGGTTGCTTATCAGTACTGATTGCTCGCACAAGCGACCAATCATTAAAAGGGGGCGTAAGCCCCCTTTTTATTCTACGATCGAGATGATCAAAAGCATGAGTTATTCCAATATCGAGTGAAGGATGCGGTATGACCTCATCAATGCATAAACCATCAGCGCGGCATGCGTGGTGGGCGCTGGCGTTGTTAACGGCCACCTATACGTTTTCTTTTGTCGATCGACAAATCGTGAACCTCCTAGTGGATCCGATTCGCGCTGATTTTGGATTGTCAGATTCACAGGTCAGTTTTCTTCAAGGGCTGGCTTTCGCACTGCCTTATGTGCTGTTGAGTATCCCAGTTGGCAGAATTGTTGATCGCGCCAACCGTATTCGTGTGCTGATTGTGGGCATCCTTATCTGGACCGCGAGTTGTATGCTATGTGGCACGGCAAATAGCTTCTGGCAGCTTGGCGTCGCTCGCATGGGCATTGGCGGCGGTGAGGCCAGTGTTACGCCCGCCTCTTGGTCGCTATTGGCCGATTATTTCCCGCCGGAAAAGCGCGCATTGCCCGTCAGTATTTTTCTGATGGGCCCCTATCTCGGTGCCGGTTTGTCGCTTTTATTGGGGGCTGAGGTGATTGGCTGGGCGAGCGAGTTGGGGGAAATCAAAGTGCCCGTAGTGGGGGTGATTGCGCCATGGCAGCTGACCTTCATGCTCGTAGCACTGCCTGGAGTAGTGATTGCACTGCTTTTGCCGCTTTTAAGAGAACCAATGAGACAGGAGCGACTCACTGACGACGCCGAGGCGATGACCTGGAAGAAAGTAGGTCAATATGTCTGGCCACGTAGGCAACTGTTTGGCGCGTATTTGTTGGGTTCGCCGTTTATTGTGTTGGTGCTTTACGCCCTTCAGGCCTGGATTCCCAGTCTATTGGTGCGGGTACATGAGCTCGATATTGTTCAAGCGGGGCGCTACTACGGCGCCATTGCCCTGATTGCCGGTTCCGCTGGCGTCTTGAGTGGGCCGATTTTTGCGCGCTGGATATCTACTCGAGTGAACGCTGAACGGGCGCCATTAGTCGTTATTTTCATTAGTATTCTTGTGCTCATTCCGTTCGTCATCGGGGCAGGCTTAGCAACATCTCTGACCTCAGCACTGATTTTGATTGCCTTAGCGAGCTATTGGGTCACCTTTCCTTTGGCACTGTTTGCCACGGGACTCCAAAATGCATCGCCCAACGAGCTGCGTGGACTGATGGCCGGGTGTTACGTGTTGGCAACCAATCTGATTGGTTTAGCATTGGGGCCCTCGAGCGTGGCGTTGGTAAGTGATTACGTCTTTCAAAGTGATCTTGCGGTGGGTAAGTCGTTAGCGCTGATTGCGGCTATTTTTCTACCGCTGGCCGCATTGTTAGTCTGGCGAGGGCTGCTTGCGATGAAAAAAATGGCCATACAAGAGGCAACATACAGCGCATAGCAATCTGCCTCTGACATCGATCACAGCGCGCTGAGGTCATGGCCGGTATCCGCTGTGAAGACAAATACTATAAAAGAGGAAAACCAGCGTGTCGCAAAAAACAGACCAAGAGGTGAAACAGATACTCGAAAAAAAAGGTCATTACGCGTTGTCGTGGGAAGACCTTGATAAAGTGGAGTTACCCACGGGTGTGGTGTCCTCCATGTATCGCGTAGGAGATCCGACAAGCCCGGCCGCCCCGACCGTATTCAAAGTATATTACCCACCGGGTTGCACCATTGAGGCGCACACCCATGATTGCGATTACACCGAGATTATTTTAGAAGGGTCGCAACGTGTTGGTGCAACGTGGCATGCTGCGGGAGACATTCGCATTGGATTAGCCAACCGAGGCTACGGCCCGTTAGTCGCCGGACCGGAGGGAGCCTGGGTATTGTTTGTCTTTGCCTCGGGCGCGTGGCCGGCGATTAAGCTGGGTAACAATGATGGTTCAACCTTGGGGAGCGATCTGCTCGAGGCGCATTTTGATAAGGTGCAGTTGCCGAATAGCTGATGGGCTATCTCGGCGGGACTCAGTCCTGGCGCAGCGGTGTCAATGCGGCGAGCGATTCTGCAAAGTCGGCGGGCGCTGCCTCTAGCTCCGTATTCAGTGTGCCGTTCCAGCGATTGAGAAAACCATACAGCGATAAAACCGCAACAATCTCTACGATTTCTCGCTGGGAAAAATGAGGGGTTAAGGCCGCGATATCGGCGTCGGTCACCGCGCTGGGTTGCAGCGCGCCATGCCACGCGACACGCAGCGCCGCTCGTTCGGCTGCGGTGAATAGTGGTGAGGTGTCAAACTCGAATACGGCGGCGATTTTCTCGGCCTCTACCCCCAGTTGATTAGCGCCATAGCCCGCATGCGCAGTGCAATAAGTGCAGCCTTGAGTATGGCTACTGATCACCCCTATCAATCGCTTGAGCGTTGGATCCACCTGCCCTGATTGCAATATGGTATGAACCAAGCCGCCCAAGCTTTGTAATAATTCAGGCCAGTGGCATAGACTCAGCACATCATTGGGTAAATAGCCCATGGTGGTTTGTGCTTGCACGAGTGCAGCCTCGCACTGTTTAAGTGTGTTTTGATCTGGTGCGGCCAAACGGCTCATCAGGGTCCCCTAATGTTCAACAATAATAGACAGCGATTGGTGCCTGCTTAAGCCTGATCGAGTGCCTGCGCCAACTGCTGGTGAAAATGTACGATCGCTTTTTCAAAGTGACCAAACGTGAGGTGGCTGTTAGCGCCACTGGCCAAGGTTTCCTGAATGGCGGCTGCAGCAGCCCGATCCTCTTCTTGCCCTGAATCATTGACAAATTTAGCGTCGCGCTGCGCATCTTCGATTGAAATAGGAAGGCCGCTATCCGATTCATTAATCAAGCTATAGATGATCCACTGAGATTGAGTGGGTGATATCGGTTCCAAAATGACCAGATTGGTGTGTTTCGATAAGACAGAAATACTGGCGTTGGGAAATAGCATGTACACAGCAGTGACCGCGCCATTGAGTTTGCGATGTTGTGGATCTGTTGATCGCAATTCTTCGATGCGTTGAAAAGGATAGATGACACGAGAATGCGGGCCGAACGTTTCCACAACGTTTAAGTTATCGAAACCGTAGGGATAAAACGATTCGTGATGGAGCGATTTAATGTGATAACCCTCCATCAGGGTCTCATATAGCAGCTTCCAGTTCGCAGAGTCAGTCAGCTCCCGCTGATCAAAAATGCGTTGATCAACCGAAAAATAATCAAGGGTATGGGGAGGTGGTGTAGTGGCTAGGCCACCCTCTTGCTGAACATACACAATGCCTCCCGCCTCGAAAGCCGAAACGGCGATTAATCCGTGCTGATCTCTATCCAGATCGGGGAATCCAGATTGCCCGGGAATGCCTTTGAGTCGTCCATCAAGGCCATAGGTCCAGGCATGATAAGGACAGGAAAAGGCTCGCGTACAGCCGTTACCCGCCGCGACCTGCATGCCGCGATGGCGGCAGGCATTGATAAATGCGCGAACCTGCCCATCCATTCCGCGCACCACTAAAAGCGGTCTTCCTGCAGCTTTCCTTGCAATGTAACTCCCCGCCTCAGGGAGTGCCGAAGAGGGGCAAAACGCCGAGGGCAGTCTCCGTATCAGCGCACACTCTGCATCGAAGCGCGCTTGATCAAAATAATGCTCAACGGGCTCTCGCCATACGCTATCGCCTACGTCGGTCGTGCCATTATCGATATGTTGAAAAATCCGCTCAATCGCCTGTGAGTCGGTGAGGAGATTGGCACTGGATTGGTCTGCCTCGAGCGCGTTACGGGTCATTGTTGGTCTCTATAAGCGATCACCTGCATAGCCTGCGGCAATTCAAGAGGCAGGTAAAGAGCGCGCCTTTAGGTGTACTCTGCGACCATGCAACGCAAAATCATCCACATTGATGCTGACTGCTTTTATGCCGCGATAGAAATGCGTGATCGGCCAGAGCTTCGTCATATTCCGATGGCGGTGGGCGGCAGTGCAGAGCGCCGAGGGGTTTTAACCACTTGTAATTATGATGCTCGTGCCTATGGCATTCGTTCGGCGATGCCGACGGCCAGAGCGATGCGACTTTGCCCTCATTTAGTGGTGGTGCCGCCACAGATGCATAAATATCGAGAAGCATCAAAAGTCATGCGCAGTGTATTTGCTGAATTCACTGACGTCATTGAGCCACTGTCTTTGGATGAAGCCTACCTAGATGTCACTGAAATCACCCATCCTCAGCTCACTGCAACCCAGATCGCTAAGACGATTCGCGAGCGCGTCTTTACCGAGCTATCCATCACGGTGTCGGCGGGGGTATCGGTCAATAAATTTATCGCCAAAGTGGCATCCGACTGGAAAAAGCCGGACGGCTTAACGGTGGTGCCTCCTCATGAGGTGGATCGCTTCGTGGCAGCATTACCTGTAAAGCGGATACCGGGGGTAGGGGCAGTGACGGCGGAAAAGATGCATCGTTACGGGCTGCGCACCTGTGCTGATATCCGAGGCTGGAATTTACATGATCTACGCCGTCGTTTTGGCAAGTTCGGCGTGGTCCTGCATGAACGAGCGCGGGGTCGCGACGAGCGTCCCGTGCAACCCAGTCGGGTCAGAAAGTCAGTCAGCGTCGAGCGGACCTTCGCCGAAGACGTTGTCGGCCCTCAAGAGTGGGCTCCCATTATCGAACAGCTGTATGCCAGCTTGATGGAGCGAATTGAATCGGCCAAAGCCTGGGACCTGATTGACAAGGCATTCGTAAAATTGAAGTTCAATGACTTTACGACGACAACGGTCGAGCGAGTGGGGACTAAGGCGGTCGAATCAGACTATCAACAGTTGCTGTTGGAAGGCTGGGAGCGCCAAAAGAGACCCGTACGCTTGATTGGTTTGGGGGTTCGTCTGATCGAGCGTGACGAGCGTGCATCAGCATCGCTACCTTTTGTAGAATCGATCGATGGGGGCTAGTTTGCTCGACGTAAAGCGGAACACAGTGTATTTTTGTCATAGCAAGTGCCATTATATTATAAGTGCTATTACATCCTTTTAACGACTGGGAGAGTGATCCATGTTGACCCTACATTTTGCACCCAACAGCAGAGCGAGCCGGACCCTTTGGTTACTGGAGGAACTGGGTTTGACCTACCAGTTAAATCGCATGGATTTCAGTCCCAAAGACCTAAAATCGGACGAGCATAGAGCGCGTCACCCGCTGGGTCGGATTCCCGTATTGGAGGATGATGACATTTCGATTTACGAATCGGGTGCCATCGCTGAATACATCCTAGAGCGACATAAAAATGGGGGCCTTAAACCGGCGCCTGAAGATCCTCGTTTTCCCGAGTATCTGCAATGGTTTCATTACTGCGAGGGGATGGTGATGCCACCGATCAACACCATCATCGTACATACCTTGCTACTACCCCCGGACCGCCAGGATGAAACAGTGCGCGGGCAGGCTGAGAGGCTGTTAGCCAAGTCGTGGTTACCGGTTGAAGCAGCCATGGTGGGAAAAGACTATTTGGTCGGTGATTTTTCTGCTGCTGATACGATGCTGGGCCATGCCTGCATTATGTCTCAGCGCCTGGGTATTATTACTGAGGATGCATTTCCATTGCTCAGCGCTTATGCCGCTCGCTTATTGGCAAGACCCGCCTGCGCCAAAGCGTTTGCGGCCTAAACAACGTTTCGACTGGAGCGACTGAATCGCTGATAAACGACCCAAGGCGTCTCAATAGGCGCTTCTTCGAGAGCGCTTTTGCCGTTAGGATCATGCTCGCACGACGCGATTGAAATACCCCTACAAGGGCGGATAAGGAGACACCTTGAGCCTGTACGACGGAGCTGAGCTCGATAAAACCCCCGCTAATTTTTCGCCACTGACACCGCTCTCCGCTTTGGCGAGAACTGAGCGGGTGCATCCGGAGTTGCCGGCCGTCGTGTATGGTCGGACACGACGAAACTGGGGCGAAGTGGCAGAGCGCTGTAGGCGGTTAGCCGCCGCGTTATCACAGCGTGGGGTAACCAAGGGTGACACGGTCGCGTTGATCGCCCCCAATATCCCAGAGGCGCTCGAGTGTGCGCTGGCGATTCCCATGCTCGGTGCCGTCCTCAATGCCAATAATGTGCGCCTGGACGCTGCGACGCTGGGTTACATTTTGCGCCACGGAGAAGCCACTGTTTTATTGGTCGATACCGAGTTTTCTGCCATCGCCAGAGAAGCTGTTGAACTCAGCGAGAGAGCGCTGCTGATCATTGATATTGAAGATACCGAGGGGCCCGGCGGCACACGCATCGGTGCGCTCACCTACGAAGCACTCATTGCCGAGGGCGCCCCTGATTTTTCCTACGCCTTGCCCGACGATGAGTGGAATGCGCTATCACTGAACTACACCTCGGGCACAACAGGACAGCCAAAGGGAGTGGTGTACTCGCATCGAGGCGCTTGGAGCAATGCGGTGAATAACGCCATTACTTGGGAGATGCCGCACCATCCGCGCTATTTATGGACCTTGCCGCTTTTTCATTGCAACGGCTGGTGTTTTCCTTGGACCATTACGCTGCTCGCTGGGACCCATATTTTTCTGCGTAGTCCGAGCGCGGCAGCGATTTATGATGCCTTTGCAGCGCATGAGGTGAGCCATCTCTGTGGCGCGCCGATCATTATGTCGATGATCGCGAATGCCGACTCCTGTGATCACCGCGCCTTTACACAAAAAATCCGCATGATGACGGCGGCCGCGCCACCGCCTCCCCAGGTGATTACCGCCATGGAAGAGATGGGTATCAGCATCACGCACGTTTATGGCTTAACAGAGGTTTATGGCCCTGCGGTGGTGTGTGCCGAGAAAGCGACGTGGGCGAGCTTGCCGATGGCGGAGCAGGCGCGGCAAAAGGCACGCCAAGGCGTGGCCTATGAGTTACAGGAAGAGGTTGTTGTGCTGGATCCAGATTCCCAAGAACGGGTACCGTGGGATGGTGAAACGCAGGGTGAAGTCGTTTTTCGAGGCAATATTGTCATGAAAGGTTATCTGAAGCAGCCTGACGCCACCGCAGAGGCTTTTCGTGGGGGCTGGTTTTGGTCTGGAGATCTCGCTGTTCAGCACCCTGATGGCTATATTGAAATCAAAGATCGCTCGAAAGACATCATTATTTCGGGCGGAGAGAATATCTCATCGATCGAAGTCGAAAATGCCCTTTATTCTCATCCAGCAGTAGAGTGTGTCGCGGTCGTGGCCATGCCGGATGAGAAATGGGGCGAGGTGCCCTGCGCCTTTGTTGAGTTAGTGGACGGCGCACAGGTCACCGAGGCTGACCTAATCGCTCACGCACGATCCCATTTAGCAGGGTTCAAGCGTCCCAAGCGCCTCATCTTTGGCGCGCTCCCTCAGACTTCTACGGGAAAAATCCTTAAAACCGAGCTGCGGCGAAGATTACAACCCTGTTGATGCGCATCACTGCCGCATCCTGCTATTGAGCGATGGTGCCGTTCTCACAGCACCGAGGCTGCGGTCGCATTAAAGACCAGTGAAAGCGGGAACGGGGTGTCCGTGATCGCCCGATAATCAGTCGGGTTTTGCCGATGCTGCGATCGCCTTTTTGGGATCGAAGAAGGGTTTATCGACCACCGTGGCATCGCGGATCTCATTGGGCAGTTCAACCTCAAGCTGGATCCCTACGGCACTGCAGTCGGTCTCCACCATCGCCAGTGCAATATTTTGCTCGAGCCGGGGCGAGTAGACCGCTGAAGTGACCTTGCCAACAACCTGACCTTTTGCCCGCAGTGGCCAATAGGCAGTATTTGGTCCCGGTAACGGTGCCCCCTTTACAATCAGCCCGACTTGTCGCCGTTTAACGCCTGCTTGTTGAATGCTGCGTAGCGCAGCTTTACCGATAAAGTCGGCCTCCATATCGAGGTCAACCAATCGATCGAGACCCAGTTCAAAGGGGTTATTTTCTGCCGTCATATCGGCGTGATAGGACAGCATGCCTCCTTCAATCCGTCTAATCGTTGAGGTATGACCGGGTCGTAACCCTAGTGGTTCGCCGGCCGCCATGATCTTTTCCCACAGCGCAGAACCTTGCTGGCTGTCACAGAGATAGATTTCGTAACCCAGCTCACTGGACCAGCCCGTGCGAGAAATAATCAGCGGAATACCATCGAGCTCGAACTGATTGAGCCAGTAATATTTGAGTTCCCTGATGGATTCGCCGAACAACGCTGCCATGATGTCGCCAGATCGGGGTCCCTGTAATTGTAGTGGTGAGACATCGGGTTCGCGGATCGAAACATCGAGACCTGCATGACTGGCAACGCCCTGCGCCCATAATAAAATGTCGCTATCGGCGAGGGACAACCAGAACCGATTCTCTTCTAAGCGCAACAGAACCGGGTCATTGAGGATGCCACCGTCAGCATTGGTGATCAGCACATATTTGCACTGTCCGACAGCACATTGGGACAGATTGCGCGGCGTGAGTAATTGCGTAAATCGTGCCGCATCAGGCCCCGATATTTCGACCTGCCGCTCCACCGCCACGTCGCATAAAATGGCGTGATTGACCAGATTCCAGAAGTTTTCTTCGGGATTGCCGAATGATCGGGGAATGTACATGTGGTTATAAACGGAGAAGTCGACTGCTCCCCAGCGAACCGTCGCATCGAAAAAAGGTGACTTTCGGATTTGGGTGCCGAAGCCAAAGTCTTGTGAGGTGTGATCGGTCATGATGATGTCTCGGAGGGCGCTGTTGCGCAGTTAATAAAGAGGGTCTGCTTATTGGGATCGCTTCTTATAACAGTTAGTGCCAGCCGTCTATTTTTTTATCGGTGATTTCTGTGCGGGGAGTGCCCGAAGAGACGCCTGGCCAAACGCAGATTCACGGTAATCGCCAGGCGCCCCTGTCAAGTGGTATCGAATGTATTGGCGTTACGTGCGGCGACGAGTGAGCAGTAATTTAAGAAAGGCAAATTGGCTCGAAAAGTAGTGATGGTATTTGGGAAGTGCATCCTGCGCATCCGCCACGCGCGTTCCATAAAAGACATGCATGCTCGCGGCCGGTAACGACTCTGCATTGGTAATGTTGTGAGCCGCGATAAAGGCGAGTCCCTTGCCGCCTTCTCCTGCTTTGGCCATGACCGGTTGATTGCACTGCGAGCACATCCCTCGGTCAATAGCGCCAAAACGCTTGTATCGGCCAAAGCGAATCGAATGGCTTTCGGGTAAGGCCAACCCCCCTAATGGAAATAAAACGACGTCTGCATAGGGCGCTTGATATTTCTCTTGGCAAATTGTGCAGTGACAAAAAAAGCGCGTCATGGGCGCACCAGAGATATCAAACTGATTCGTATCGCAGGGGCAATGGCAATGATAGACCGGCGTCATCGAGAACACTCTTGCTGTGGTGGTCATTGCACACTGTACACGCTTCATTGCCTGAGTAAATCGTCCCCCCGTAGGCCGGCCACGAGCAGGTCATGACTCCCAATAGGTGGTCAGAGTTGGCCTGATATCCGCTGGTAGTGGTAGCGCCGTATCGCATACCCTAAGCGATCCATTCAAACCCAATCGCCGTATCCGAGGGCATTCCGTACTCTCGCCTCAGCCGGAGCTCCAACATTTAATGAATACAATTCGCCAAGAATGGTTCTCTAATATCCGCAGCGATTTGTTGGCGGGCTTAGTTGTCGCGCTAGCATTGATTCCCGAGGCCATCGCTTTTTCTATTATTGCGGGTGTCGACCCAAAAGTCGGGCTGTATGCCTCTTTTTGCATTGCGGTCGTCATTGCCTTCACTGGTGGCCGCCCGGGGATGATCTCAGCTGCAACCGGTGCGATGGCGCTCCTCATGGTGACCTTGGTCAAGGATCATGGACTGGAGTATCTCTTTGCCGCCACAGTGCTCACCGGCGTATTACAAATTATCGCGGGATGGATCCGGCTGGGAGAGCTGATGCGGTTTGTATCGCGGTCGGTAGTGACGGGTTTTGTAAACGCCCTAGCGATTCTTATTTTCATGGCTCAGCTTCCCGAGTTGATTGACGTACCTTGGCCAGTTTATGTCATGACGGCGGCTGGACTCGGCATTATCTATGGGCTACCGCTCTTGACGAAAGCCGTACCGTCGCCACTCATCGCGATCATTGTACTGACGGTCATTTCTGTGACAGTGGGTATCGATGTGCGAACGGTCGGTGACATGGGCGACCTGCCCACCACCCCTCCAGTGCTATTGGTGCCTAATCTTCCACTGACGCTAGAGACACTCAGTGTTATTTTTCCTTATAGCCTAACGCTGATGGTCGTTGGGCTGTTGGAATCGCTTATGACGGCCACCATCGTCGATGATTTGACCGATACCAACAGTGACAAGAGCCGTGAATGTGTGGGCCAGGGCGTTGCCAACATTGCCTCGGGTTTTATGGGGGGAATGGCAGGTTGCGCAATGATTGGCCAATCGGTGATCAATATTAAATCGGGAGGCCGCGGTCGACTGTCGACACTCAGTGCCGGTATTTTCCTCCTGGCACTCCTGATGTTTTTAGGTGATTGGGTCAGTCGTATTCCCATGGCAGCACTGGTGGCTGTCATGATTATGGTGTCAGTGGGCACCTTTAATTGGGACTCCATTCGAAACTTGCGAAGCCACCCAGCCAGTTCCAGTATGGTGATGATCGTCACGGTGATGGTGACGGTGTCGACCCATGACTTAGCGCAGGGCGTGCTGTCGGGTGTCTTGCTATCAGGCTTCTTCTTCGCGCATAAAGTGGGTCGTATTTTGTCGATCAGTTCTCGCTCTGAAGACGAGGGTCGAACACGGAATTACACTATCTTAGGGCAGGTCTTTTTTGCCAGCGCCGATCGATTTGTCCAGTCTTTTGATTTTCAAGAAGTGATTGAAGCCGTGCGCATTGATGTCTCTCGCGCGCATTTCTGGGATATCACTGCGGTGAGTGCACTCGATAAAGTGGTGATGAAGTTTCGGCGCGAAGGTACTGAGGTCGAGGTGCTCGGACTCAATGAAGCCAGCGCGACGATGGTGGATCGATTTGCACTGCATGATAAAGACGAGCCAGCAGACTTGCTGCTGCCCCACTGAGATACTGTGATGCTGAAGCAACGAAAGATTCTCGCCTGTGTTGATCAGTCGCCATACGCCGACCACGTAGCGGACTATGCCGCTTGGGCAGCGCGAAAGCTCACATTGCCACTCGAGCTGTTACATATCATTGATCGACATCAAGAAATATCGGTCAGCACTGATCACAGTGGTGCCATTGGTGTTGATGCACAAGAGAACTTACTCAATCAGCTAACTGAAGAAGAGGGTACGCGTACGCGTCAGGTACGCGAACGCGGTCGCGTATTTCTCAATGGTCTGAGACAGCGATGTGAGGCGAATGAAGCGATCTCAGTGGATACCCGGCAGCGGTATGGCCAATTATTGGGTACGCTTGAAGAACAGCAGCAGGATGTCGCGTTATATGTGTTGGGTCGACGCGGCGAATCAGCAGAGCGCACACGCCGAGATCTTGGACGGCATGTAGAGATGATCAGCAGACAAGTGCGGCGTCCCATACTCACGGTGGCAGGTGAATTTGTAGAACCTCGCAGTGCGCTGATTGCCTATGATGGTAAACGCATGACGCGGCGATGTGTCGAGCTGATCGCGCAAAATCCGGCTCTCAATGATATTCCGGTACACGTGATCATGTCTGGTAAACTCGCTACGGATGCCGATAAGCATCTGCAGTGGGCTCGGAATACGTTAAATACGGCTGGCTTTACCGTTGAAACGGCGTATTTACCCGGAGATCCGGAACAAGAGATTACCCGTGCGATCGGTGAGCGGCAGGCAGATCTGCTGGTGATGGGGGCCTACAGTCGATCACCATTGCGCAGCCTGATTCTCGGGAGTCGGACTAATGATTTGTTGCGCGCCTCACAGGTCCCGACGGTCACGATTCATTTGTGAGCAGTGAGCCTAGGTGCGTTTAGGCTTCGTTTACGCTGACACGATGGGATAGGTAATGAGTGAATATGACGCGATCATTATCGGTGCTGGCCACAATGGACTGACCACGGCTAATTACTTGGCTTTGGGGGGGCTTCGTGTCTGCGTACTTGAACGGCGAGCGGTCGTAGGGGGTGCTGCAGTGACTGCAGAATTTCACCCTGGCTATCGAAATTCGACTTTTTCTTATGTCGTGAGTCTGCTGCGCCCTGAGGTGATTAAAGATCTGAATCTAGCGCATTACGGCTATGAGCCGATTCCTCTACATAACGCGCTCTATATCGATTCATCGGGGGATTACCTATTACTGACGGATGATGACCAGCGCAACGCAAACGAATTTAATAAATTCTCTGCCACGGACTATGCCGCCTATCGCGCATTTGAACAGACAGTAGAGCAGGTGGGCGCATTATTATCTAAGCAATGGCTGAATGAGCCGCCTAAGCTGGGTGACCAAGGTGTCAGTGATTTGATTTCGGTCATGAAGCTGGGTGTCGATGTTTTCAAGCTTGATGCGGAAGCACGATGGCGCCTAATGCAGTTTTTTGTCGGCGCACCAGAAACCATCATTGATCGTTGGTTTGAGAGCGCAAAAGTCAAAGCGATGGTGGCAGCACATATCATGCCGGCGAACTATGCGCCGTTGAGCCAGCCGGGAGCGAGCTTGGCAATGCTCCATCACGCGGTTGGAGAGATCAATGGTCAGGCAGGAGCCTGGGGTATTGTGAAAGGTGGCATGGGCAGTATTACTCGGGCGATGGCCCAGTCGGCACGCGCAAAAGGTGTTGAGATTCGGACTGATGCGGCGGTGAGGCGTATCGAAGTGGCAGGTGGGCGAGTGACCGGTGTGACGTTAGAAACGGACGAATTCATTGCTGCGCCCATCATTGCTGCCAATACTGATCCTAAGCGCACGTTGCTCGATTTATTGGGTGATGCGCATTTACCGAGCGAGTTTGCGCGCGATATCCGGGCTTTTAGACAGGAGTCTGCCTCCTTGCGTATGAATGTTGCCTTGTCAGCGTTACCTGAATTTGAGGCGTTGCCTAGTGCTGGTCAGATCGCTGATCATCATCGAGCGAGTATTACGATGACTGAAGGTGCCGAACATCTAAATCAAGCTTTTTACAGTGCCAAAAGAGGTGAACCTGCGGCCCCCCCTCTGATTGAGGCGATTATTCCGAGTGTCCTCGATCCAGATTTGACCGATAAATCGGGTCACCACGTGATGAGTCTGCTTTGTAAATACATGCCCTATAGCCTCAGTGGTGGTCGGTCATGGGATGAAGAAAAGGCGAATGTGGTCGATGGTATTGTGAACTATGTCGAGCGGTTTATTCCCCGATTTAGAGACATTATGGTTGGGTATGAGTGTTTCACTCCCTTAGACCTTGAGCGAACACTGGGAATGACACGCGGTGATATTTGTCATGGCCGCTTAGAGCCTGATCAGTTGTTTAATATGCGGCCACATCCCGAGGCGGCACAGTATGCGATGCCCGTAGGGGGCCTGTACCTCTGTGGCTCTGGCGCGCATCCGGGAGGGGGCGTGACGGGGGCGCCAGGCCATAATGCTGCGAAACGAATCTTGAAGGATCAGTGACTAGGGTCTACTGCTTCGTCTTCAAAGCTCGGCTTTTATTGGCAAGAGAGCGAGGGCTGTAACGCTGGCGAATAACATGCCAGGCGGCAACTGGGTATTTCCACAGGGTTGGCAGGGCACTGCCGAAGTGATTGAAAAGGTCAGAAAGGTTTACACCATGATGGTTTCGGATGAGTGAGCAAAGCGCTTACAGTAGGTCGAGTGCCTTGTAGTACGCCATACCGATTGCTAGCGCTGGTCGTCTAAAAAGTCGACCACCAGGAAAAGCCATATGAGAAATTTTGGCCATTGTCTCGAACCGATTCGATACTCCCGTGATGCTCTCGGCAGTGATTTTGGCCATCATATGGGTTGGCGCGACACCGTGGCCTGAGTAAGCCTGAAGGAAACGAATATTAGTGGTCAATCTGCCCAGTTGTGGCATTCGATTGATACCAATGCCAATCCAACCACTCCAGGCAAAGTCGATGTCGGCATCCGCGGTCTCCGGAAAAATTTCCGACATCTTTTTTTTCATCACCGGGATCAGGTTACTAGGCTCCATTCCCGTGTAATTAGAGAGTCCACCAAAAAGAAGGCGTCGATCTGCCGACAGTCGAAAGTAATCGAGTGCTGTTCTCGGATCGCAGACGGCCACGTCGCCGGGCAGTATTGTCTTCGCGACATCAGCACTGAGAGGCTCCGTTGCAATGACAGAACTCGCCGAAGGTAAGACACGCGCACTCAATTTTGGGACAAGATCTCCCATATACGCATTACCTGCTAGGACCACCTGCTTAGCTTGTATACGACCATGCTCGGTTTCAACGATAGGTTGATCGCCATGAATCAGCTTGATGACTCTGGATTGCTCAAAAATCTGTGCACCTAAATGACTGGCTGCTTTGGCCTCGCCAATACATAAGTTGAGTGGATGGACATGGCCGTTGGCAGTGTTGTAGAGACCGCCTAAGTAGCGCTCAGAGTTCACTACGGATTTCAATTCTTGCGCATCCAATAGGGTATAGGGATGAGGATTACCAATGGTTTTTTCCCAGTCTCGCCACGCCGCGAATTGCTTCATATGCTTTGGCTTGAGGGCGACGTCGCAATAGCCCCATTTTAGATCGCAGTCGATGTCATAGGTGGCGACGCGATCCTTAATGATGTCTCGGGCCTCAACGCCCATCTGATAAATAGCGTTAATGCCGCTCTCACCGATTGATTTTCTGAAACGCTCAGGCGTGTGGCCAATGCCGCCAATGATCTGACCGCCATTGCGCCCTGTGGCACCCCAGCCAATGCGATTTGCCTCGACAAGCACCACCTCAAGGCCGCGTTCACTGAGTTCGACGGCGGTGTTGACCCCAGAAAAGCCACCCCCGACGACGACGACGTCGCAGGAGAGTCGCTCTGTCAGCATAGGGTACGCAGTGGTCTGGTTTACCGTGGCTGCATAGTAAGAGGCAGCATGCTCTGCGGTATCTCTGATTGCGCGTAATCCAAACATTGCTCATGCTCCGCAAGCGCCACCGAGGTCATCGAAAAAAAGGTGGGGGCGTGAGCATAGTGTACCCAATTGGCTTTGTTGCCGTGGGCTGCTTTTGATCGTGGGTGGACAAACCCCGCATTCGCGCCTACTTTCTCTTTCGTAATGCGATCAAAGTGTAGTCACACATGAATTTTGCAACGCTTGAAGAGCTACGGCAGTTTTTGACTGCGAATCCAGAGATACAAGTTTTAGAGCTGTTAATGCCAGATTTGTCCGGCATCCTTCGCGCAAAGCGGATCCATTTATCTGAGTTTGAGCGACTCTTCAACGGCTCTTTTTTGACGCCACGCTCGGCCCCTCTCTTGGGTATTAGAGGTGATTGGTATGACGACATTCCGCTGACAGAACTGGGGGGAGATCCTGATCAGATTATTCGCCCGGTGGCCGGCACCCTTGCTGTGGTGCCTTGGTACGACTCACCAGTAGCGCAAGTCGTAGTAGCGTATACGCAAGATGATGGCGCGCTTGATTGGGTTGATGCTCGTCAACCACTGCAATCGGTATTGGCCTGCCTTGAAAAAGCGGGATTGTCTGCGACAGTCGCCACGGAACTTGAGTTTTATTTGCTTGCCAACACCGATGACAATCGGCCCGCGCCATTGCGTGGCAACATTCCCGGTACGGCAATGCAGCAAGAGGGCATTCAGTACTGCATGGCCGATGACCTCTTTGATTGTGATGCGTTTTTGAATGACGTTCGGATCGCCAGTGAATTACAAGGCGTTCCGTTGACCACGATTCACAGCGAATTTTCTCCGGGGCAGTGGGAGATTAATACGCACCATCAGCAAGATGCTGTGCTGGCTGGAACACATGCCTTACTCCTGAGACGAATCGTGAAAGGTGTTGCCCGAAAGCACGGTTTTGGCGCCACATTTATGGCCAAGCCCTTTACCGATATCGCCGGCAGTGGCATGCATATCCACACCAGTATTTATGATCGTGATGGGGTGAATGTCTTTGCCGACCCAGACCCGATCGATCCGCCACGCCTGATGCCTCGCTTGCGCCATGCCGTAGCGGGGCTGGGTGCGCTGCTGGATGAGTCTATGCTGTGCCTGGCACCTCATCCCAATTCTTACCGCCGATTTAGAGCCGGCGCGTTAGCGCCCTCCGGCCGAAGTTGGGGTTATGATCACAGGGAGGTTGCGCTGCGTGTTCCTCGATCGTCAGAGCACAATCGCCGCATCGAGCACCGCGTCGCTGGTGCTGATGCCAATCCTTATCTAGCACTTGCGACGGTTTTAGCGGGTATACATTACGGGCTAGAACAACAGTTGCTGCCGGGTGATCCCATACCAAGAGAGGCTGATCTCTCGACTGATGAGACGACGCTGCCAAAACGACTGGACGCGGCGATCGCCCTTTTTGCTAACAGCGAGGTGCTGTCGACCTACTTAGGCTCAGCATTTACAGCGGTTTACACGGCTATGCGCCAAGGTGAAAGTAATGCCTACCATGCGCAGGTGCCTGATGTAGATTACGCTTGGTACCTGCGCGCTCTATAGCGCGATGGCGAAGCTAATGCTCAGCCGTCGCTGCAGGTGTCAGGTTGCGTTACCCGGGCGGGTCTAGCGCTTAATTGTCAGATAGCAGATTAATTTTTGCTTTTGCACAGTCAAATTCGTCTGCTGCGGTCGCATTGACGACCTTCTGCTTCGGTTGAAAACGGTCGCCTGCCTCTTCTGCATTTTCCTCTGCGACCGCGGCTATTGCTCGAGCATTAGCGGGCTCACAAGAGGCGGGCGAAATACGGTAGATCTTTGCAGTTTCGCCTGCCTTTTCCGGCGCGACACAGCCACCTCGAACAATGGCGCGTTGGTCGGTAACGACCTAAGCCACTCCCATGAGGCTAAGATCGATGGGGTAGTGGCGCGTTGCCGAGCGCGGATAGACAGACCGACACCCTTGCCGCGACCAACGCTAATCACATGTTCTGAGTCTATGCCAATTCGGGCGTCAGATGGCGCGGAGATGATGTAAGCCCTCGCCGTAACCACATCCCCACGCCTAATACACATAAGGGTATAAATGGTTCGAAAGGCCAAAATGGCAGCCATAACGCCAGCTCGCTTGACCAAGCGGAGCGCAGCAGTGCAGCGGATACCAGAGGCTGCCAGAGGTGGCCGGAGCCGGCCAATATTAAGGCGCCTATTATTACCCCGGTGCCGAGTACACGCAGCGGGGACCAGTGGACAGTGTGGGAGGCTGTCACGCGACCCCAGGCAACAATGCGCAATGCAAATGCGGTGAAGCCCAAGCAGTAAAAACTGATATCCCACCAATGTTGCGTCTGGTAATAAAAAACATTCCACCAATACACGCTAAAGGGGTAGGCCCATAAAAAGTAAATCCCCGCGCGGTGTAGGAAAGTCCACTGATGCGGTGTCAGGTGACGTCGGAAAAAACCAAATGACGTGATGGTCATAGCGACTAAAAATAAATAGCCGCTGCTACCCTCTAGTTCATCGCGGAGTAGATATATTTCGGCATAGTAATGTTCGCTGTGCGCAGAGGAGACGATAAAAATAAAGGCCCCTTGCCATGCCATGGCCGTCGCAAAAGAGAGCCCAAGGTAACGCCTGTTTCGCAGCAGCCATCGGGATCCCTCGTTGGGGAAAAGCTTAAAGAGTGCCGACGTTGCCGTGACTAAAAAGATAAAGGGGACCGCCCATCGTACCGAGTACTGAATCATTTCCGAGATAACTTGAGGCGACGCCAGATCAAGATTGACGACCTGTGCGACCATGAAGCTATTGATAAAAATGGCGAACAACCCAAACAAAAGCCACCCGTTAAGCCATTTTGAGCGAAATAGACGCCTTTCCAACTGCCCACTCCCACATCAGTACCCGCAGCGAATACTTTACCTTATGTCCACGAGGGTGGGGTTATGGTGTCGTGGTGGCACAGCGAGCGTATGGCCTTAGGGGATAAATGAGATACTCTGATGCGCTACGGAGGGGTTCAATTGTGAAGTGGCTGAGGTCGTTGGTGCTGTGGTTGTTGATTGCGGCGCCTTGGATGGGGGCGTTGTATGTCCACTTTTGGCTGGCGGATGGCCAATTGTGGTCGGTGGAACAGCCCTATCGGCAACTCACATCGGTGATTATGTTAGCAGTGGGAATGTCAGCTAGCTTTGCGCTGTACTGTGCCTTATTTCGTGGCGGCAGGCCCCGATAACGTGATCGAACCACCGTCGGGTGTCGACGCGATAAATGATGTGCGTTTGCCGAATGTTTGGAGGATCAGAGTATGCGTATAGCCTTGCAAGTTGAGGGTAGTGTGTCGCGCAGGACAGGTTGGGTAGCGATTGTAGTGATGGCCTCATGGTTATTGTCTGATGCCATTTACGCTGAACCGCACAACGATGCTGAACAGTGGTATCGCACTTCCTATGCGGTTTTGTGGTCAGGCAATCCCGCCGATAATATCGATGAAATCCTGCGTCATTATGCGCCACATATTGTGACGCATACCGAGGCTGGCGAGGTGCGCAGTGATGCACGTGATGCGTGGCTCAGAGGGCCAATGGCTGAGTGGGTGGCCGATGGGTGGCAATCTGCCGAACTGATCCAGTTAGCCACTACGGTTATCAATGGGAGTACGGCAACCTTTATGGCGCGATGGCGTGATCTCTATGCCGACGGAGCGACCGAGGAGAGTTGTGGTTGGTATCTGGCAGATCGAATCGATAAGCAATGGATGATTACGGCTTATGCCGATAGCGTTTGTGACGATGCTGAATAAATCGTTTGCTTAGCGATGGCATGAAGAGGATCGGATGACGCGTTTTACGGACAAAGTGCTCGGCATGAAGGCCGACATCACGCGCCGCGAATTTGTGCAGGGCAGCGCTGTTGCGTTGGGCGCCTCAGTGGCATCAGGGCTGGTTGCCGTCGATGCCAACAGTAGCCTGATGTCCGACAGCGAAACTTTTCCGCTTCACTATCCCCCTATCAAAACTGGTTTGAGAGGTTCTCATGCGGGAGCCTATGAAGTTGCCCACGCCCTCGCGCGGGACGGTGCGCGATTTCCTGATCCTGATTTGTTAGAAGAGCACTATGACTTAATCGTGGTCGGTGCGGGTATCTCGGGTCTGGCAGCCGCGCATTATTATCGACAGCAGTTTGGCGCCGATGCGCGCATTTTGTTGCTTGAAAATCACGATGATTTTGGGGGCCATGCGAAACGAAACGAATTTCATCAAAGTGGCCAAATGGTTCTCTCATTGGGGGGTACTCATAATTTAGAGTGGTGGCGCTTCAGCGATACCGTAAAGCGCTTCATGGCTGAGCACGGCGTCAATACGGCAGCGATGCGCGATCAAATGACATTTCAATACGGTCGCTCCGCGCCCAACAGTCCCGCTATGTGGTTTGATCGAGAAACCTATGGTGAAGATCTTCTGTTGCCGCAATGTAATCTGAGTCGAAAACTGACACCCGAGGTGATCGAACGCATCCCAATTTCTCGGTCTGGACGCAATACCTTAAAACGTTTTTACGAAAGTGCGCCGGTACTGTTTTCAGATAAAACCGAAGCAGAGATCGAGGCGCTACTCAGCAGCATGAGTTACCCCGACTTTTTGCGCCAATACGGTGGGCTGGCAGACGATGCAGTGCAACTTTTTGCGAAGGAGGAGCACGGATCGTGGGGGCTCGAAATGCGCGCTATTTCAGCGACCGAGGCGTTGTGGGAGGGGTACCCGGGCGCACATCTTTTTTCTGATGAGGGCTGGAAAGAGGACTCGTTTGGCTACCCAGTCGCGATGTGGCCAGATGGCAATGCCAGTCTTGTAAGACTGATGGTAGCGCGCCTTATGCCCCACGTAGCGCCTGACGCGCATGCCGATAATGTCGCGATGGCGAATTTTAATTATGCGGCGCTAGATGAGGAGGCGGCGTCTGTCAGATTACGCCTCGATGCCACAGCAGTGGGCATTGAAAATACTGACGGCGGCGTCACAGTGGATTATGTGAAAGAAGGACGCCTTTTACGCATTACGTCACAGCACGCAGTGCTGGCTTGTTATCACAGCATCATTCCTCATTTATGCCCGACCTTGGGCGAGGCGCAAAAAGAAGCGTTGCGATACCAAGTGAAAACGCCAATGTTGTTGACTAATGTGCTGATCCGAAACAGTGGCGCCTTAACAAAATTGGGTGTTGATGCGATTTCATGCCCGGGTCGATTGCATGCTCGGTTATTCATGTTTCGCGGCATCAATACTGGGGGTTATCAGTACTCTGAAGGAGCTGAGGGCGCGGTATCACTTGTTTTTTGGGGCACTATCTCGCCGCCCGAGGAAGCCCATGATCTGAAAAGTCAGCTCCGAGGATCCAGAGAAAAGTTGTTGGCACTGACCTTTGACGATTTCGAGCGAGAGGTCCGCACCGTGCTGCACGGCTTGCTGGGGCCGGAGGGTTTTGACGTGACAGAGGATATTCTTGCCATTACGGTCAACCGTTGGCCCCATGGATACGCCTATGAATATATGCAGTTATGGGATCCCCAGTGGGAGCCTGGTAAAGCCCCCCACGAAATTGCCCGTCGACCTTTTGGCGCCATCGCCATCGCCAACTCAGATGCGGGTGCCTCTGCTTATACGCATGTTGCGATAGACGAGGCGAATAGGGCGATATCAGAGCTGGTGAATGTGGGATAAAAAAAGGCTCAATAGCACGCTAAGAGAACAATTTTTGCTAAAAGCCGTTTTTTAGAAGCATATAGTTGGAATATCAGCTAACAGACTGATAAATATCATTTTTTAGATTTTTAATGGTGCGGTTTTCGTAGTGTTTTTGTGCGGTTTTTTCAGCTATCGTGGGTGAGTAAGTGTTTAAAAGTGAGCCAAAAAAATAAAACAGTCCCTTACGGAGGCAACATGAAGCTGAGTCGTTTAACACTATGTATCGTTCCCGCCCTATCTGGGTATCTCGCCCCTCTAGCCCTAGCGCAATCAAGTAGTGCTGCCTTAGAGGAAGTCGTTGTCACTGCTTCTCGAAGAGCCGAATCGGCTCAAGATGTGGCGGTTGCTTTAACTGCCCTGTCTTCCCAGTCACTTGAGGACGCCAACGTCGTTGATATTTCAGACATTGGTTTTCTCGCGCCGAATGTACAACTCCAGCCCGTGAGCACGTTCCCTGGCTTCGCAACATTCACGATGCGCGGTATTGGAACGGGTGCTAACAGTATCCGAACCCTCGATCCAACAGTGAATGTGATGATCGATGGCATGGTAGTGGCGACCCAAATTGCGGGCCAATTAGACGCGTTTGATTATGAAACGGTGGAAGTTTTGCGCGGTCCGCAGGGTATTTTCTTCGGCCGTAACTCCATCGCGGGCGCTATTCAAATGCGCACGGGAAAGCCGTCGGAGGAGTTTGGCGGCAGAGTGAAAGCAGGCGTGGGCTCACAATCCCTCGTTCAGTTAGAAGGTGTGATTGAGGGCGCCATGTCAAGCACGCTGCGCGGTAAGGTCGCCGTACAGTATCGAAGCTTCGACGGCTATTTTGAAGATAATAATGGCGGTACCTTCATCCCCGCGCCCAATAACCCCCTGGGAACTGAGCCGGGAACTGCGACCCAGAAGCAGAACGAGCAAGACAGCATCTTTATTAAGCCGACCATAACGTGGCAGCCAAGCGACAACTTCGACCTGACCGTCTACGGACAATATTTCGAGGATGATGGTGGGTCTGGTTCGACGCAGGCTTATGTGGAGCCCAGTGCGGCGCCATCGACTATGTTCAGGTTGTATGGTTATACGCCGCCGACTGACCAATTTGAGGTCAATCACGACTTAGTGGGTAAAAGTGATACTGAAATTGAGCAGCTGGTTGTGGAAGCGAACTGGTCTGTGGGTAATGGTGTACTGACGTCTGTTACCGGCTGGCGTGACCTCACGTTTTCGTCCAGCAGCGATATCGATGGCACCCCCTTCTTGCTTATTCACTTTCCTAATAACGAAGAGGAAGCCAGCCAGTTCTCTCAGGAAATTCGTTATGCGGCTGATATCAGCGATCGCCTAGATTTCATCATTGGTGGTTTCTATTTGGATGCTGAGCAAGGTGTGATTGAACGCCGCGAATTTTCCGGATTGACCGCCGGCAGAGATCACTTTGACTTCAACTATATTCAGTCTGATTGGACGCAAGATGTCAAAAGCACCGCGCTGTTTGGCAACATTCGCTGGGGCTTTACCGACACGCTCACCTTGAACGCGGGTATTCGTTACAGTCGCGAAGAGAAAGATCTCAATATCACGCTGCTGACACCGTGCAGTGGTCCGGGTTTTAGCGGGTGCTCAACTGATAAGACCGACCTGGGGGAAGAGTGGAGCAATACGTCACCTCGTGTGGCGCTCGAATATCGTCCCAATGATGAGCTGATGTTTTGGGGCAGCTGGGCAAGAGGATTCCGCAGCGGAAACTACAATGCGCGAGCACCTAGTATCGCCGCGGTCGGTCCTGCCGATCCAGAGCAAGCTGATCAGATCGAAATTGGTATGAAAGGTGACTTCGCGGACGGCCGACTCCGGGCCAACATCACGGGCTTCTTCACGGTTTACGATGAAATTCAGCGAACCACCAATGGCGAAGATGCATTGGGTAATCCGCTGCAGCTGCTGCGCAACGCTGCTGAGGCTGAAATTCCCGGTATCGAAGCCGAGTTGACTTGGTTACCGACGGACCGGTTAATGTTAATGGCGGGTATTGGCTGGATTGACCCAGAGTTCAAAGAGTTTACCGGGTTGAATTTGGGCGCGCCTACCGATCAGGAGAATGAGGCGCTTGCCAAAGAACTCGAGTTTGAGAGGGTTCCTGACTTCGAATATACGCTCACAGGGGAGTACAGAGTGCCGATGTCCGACCGGGGTGATCTGATCTTCCGTGGCCAATATGCATGGCGAGACGGGTTCTACACCGATGTGACCAATAATGAGTTACGTACGATTGATGACTACGGCATCCTCGACGCCAGCGTTCGGTTTGAGAATGACAAGTGGCGCGTGTCCCTCTGGGGAAGGAATCTCACAGAGGAGAATTACGCTGACATTATCAGTGCAGCGTTTAACTACCAGCGCTTTGGCGGACAGGCACGGACTTACGGCGTTGAAGTGGGTTACCGTTTCTAGCACCGCCCGTCATGATGCTTGACGTTAGATTGAAAAGGCCGGTTAACTCCGGCCTTTTTTTTGAGCGGATAAGGATGTAAAAGAGGGTGCCGCTGTGCATTACAGTAACGCCATTGTCGTGCTCACCGAGAATAATCTAACTCAAAAGCAGCCTCGCGACACTGGTCAGCGCGCTGCCATAAGACGCCTCAGCGCTCAATATGCAATGATTTGCCATCCCAATTATCAGCGGCACTTTTTACTTCTGCATAGAGTTGTTTCAGGCTGTCGTTGACCACGTAAATCTCAGTCATGTGTCCGCAAACCGCGGTCGTATCGAGATAGGTTGCCCCGCGTCCCTCCTCAGTAAGGAAGTGGGTAGCCGATTCAAAACCCAAGCGGTTGAAGTGCGCAACGCGCGCATCGTGATCGCCAAAATTGAGTGCAACATGGTGAAAGCCACTTTGGTTCGCGGCATACATGTCACGGAATGTGGAGGGGGCATCATTATGCTGTGTAACCAGTTCGATCATCAGATCGCCCGATTGAGTATACGCTGCAGAAATATCCAGTTCAGTGGGTGAGCCACGATAGGTGACATTGTCCAAACTGATATGGCGACGGATGAAAAAAGGGCCCAAGCCCCACAGGTTATGAAAGCGCTGAATAGCGCTATCGATATCGGTGACGTAATAGGCATTTTGAATAATATGATCTGTCATAACGGGCCTCGTTAGGAGGTAGTATGGCGGTGGTTAAAAAGAGTTATCAACAGAGACGGTAATCAAAGACTAACACTTGCCCTCGATTCAGATGAGGAAAAGGCTGTGATGCCAGCAGGTATGTACTTGGATTATTGCGTCTTCACGGCCACTCACTGGGAACCTTCGAATGTGTCACGCGCTATCTGTACTGTTTAGACCGCTGCTATCTCGATTCGTATTGTTAGTCGGTATGGGCGTTGCCACCTCAGGGTCGGCCGATACGCTGATAATCAATGCTGTCATCATTGATGGATCAGGCGCGCCCTCAGCGTCAGGTAGTGTTCGGATTGCTGGATCGCGCGTTGTGGCAAAGGGCGATCTTACCCCCCTCGACACGGACACGGTGATTGACGCAGCAGGCTATGTATTGGCGCCTGGATTTATCGATACCCACAGCCATGCAGATGCGTTGATCATGTCGCAAAGAGAGGCGCTCGCAAAAGTGACTCAGGGCATTACGACGGTGATTGTGGGGCAAGACGGCGAGTCTCCTTATCCCTTGACTGACTTTTTTACGAGGCTCGAACAGCAGCCAGCGAAAATCAATGTCGCTGCGTTCGCCGGTCATAACACGTTGAGAAATGAAGTGATGCAGGCCGATGCCAACCGGTCAGCGAGTGAGGCTGAAGTGAGCGCAATGCGAGCGCTGCTGCAATCAGAGCTGTCGGCGGGCGCGTTGGGATTGTCATCGGGGCTCGAGTATGAGCCTGGTATGTACAGTTCACCGGCCGAGGTGCTGTTGCTCGCTCAAGAGTCGGCTCGAGTCGGAGGTCGCTATATCAGCCATCTGCGAAGCGAGGATCGATGGTTTGAAGACGCCGTTGAAGAAATTATTCATATCGGCCGAGTGACTGGTATGCCGGTAAAGATTTCACATATCAAGCTCGCGATGACACGATTATGGGGGTCGGCACCGGCTCTGATCGCGCAGCTTGATGCGGCGCGCGCAGAAGGCATTGATATCACCGCCGATATTTACCCTTACACGTATTGGCAGTCCCACATGATGGTGCTCTTACCCGAGCGTGATCCAACTGATCTCAATGCGATTGACTTTGTGTTGCGCGAGCTGGCACCACCTGACGGCATTATCTTCACCCACTTCCCGGCGCGACCCGAGGTCGTGGGCAAGACGCTGACAGAGGTCGCTCGTTTATATGACAAAAGTCCCGCCGATACCTTTTCCTGGTTGGCTCAGTCGTCAGTGGCGCATACGCTAAAAACCGGAGAGCCCGGCGATATGATGATTGGTACGAGCATGACTGAGGCCGATGTCCAGGCTTTAATGCTGTGGCCGCATACCAATATCTGCACTGATGGCAGCTTATTCGATGGGCATCCCCGAGGTGCCGGGAGTTTCCCCAAAGTGTTGGCACACTACGTGCGCGATCTGGGACGTTTATCACTGGAGCAGGCTATTTACAAAATGACGGGACTGCCCGCAGAGCATATGGGCCTTAGAGAGCGGGGAAAAATCGCCGAGGGTTATATTGCCGATTTGGTGCTGTTTGATCCGGCCACCGTTATCGACCACGCGACCACTCAAGCACCGCATCGGTTAGCCGAGGGTGTGAGCGCCGTGTGGGTCGCAGGCCAACCTGTGCTCCAGCAAGGCGTGAGCAATGACTTCTTCCCTGGTCGCGTTATCCGACGCGCGAGTGGCGATTGACGCATCCTGCCGCACCCTATGGCATTGCTAGGTGATGCTAAAAATCGCCTCGATGTCAAAACAGCGAGAGGGTGTGTAGACGGGAGGCCCGAGCGCTGAGTCGGTCGGTAACGCTTGCCATGATGCGAAGTGGGTCTGGGACGCCTCGCTCCGACACCGACTGCTGAGACCGGGTGCGACTAGCGTGATGGTGGTCGCGCCGCGGCAGGCTGCCGGAAAAGGCTAACATCGCAGCCCGTGATAGCGAATACACTAGGCTGAAGTGATGTTTACTGAGACAACTGAGACCTGATCATGGCCATTAAATCGAGTATTTATAAAGCGCAATTGAGCGTTACGGATATGGATCGGCACGTGTATGACAGCTTTCCGCTGACCATTGCCTGCCATCCCTCAGAAACCGAGGCGCGTATGATGCTGCGCATTGTGTCCTTCGCGATGCATGCAGATCCTCAGTTGTTGTTTGGACGTGGCATCAGTACCGATAATGAGCCTGACTTGTGGCAGCGATCGTTGACGAACGATATAGAGCTCTGGATCGATCTGGGGACACCTGATGAAAGTCGAATTCGTAAGGCCAGCGGCCGCGCGAAACGGGTGATTTTGTATGTGTATGGTGATCGGTCAGTCACAGTATGGTGGGCAAAGAATGAGGCAACGCTGCAGCGTTTTAATAATGTCAGTGTCGTGCAAGTCTCAGATGAATCGATGCAAGCGTTGGCGGCGTTAGCCAGCAGTAATATGTCATTGCAGAGTATGATCGAGGACGGGCAGTTGGCGCTGAGCAGCGCCGAGCACGAGGCGTTGATTGAGGTGGAAATGAAAACGCTGAAAGCATAAAGCGGTGTAGGTCGTCAGAGCGCTGAAAGATAAAAGCAGTGTGCTGTCATGAGGACGCGTATCAGCGGAATTGGGCTTTGGAAGAGGGGAGGTATGGCAAAGTTGATCATTCTAAAAAGGAGTCGTGCCATAGATTCATGTCGCGCTGCATTACCAGTGCTTCTGGTCAGCACGCTACTGGCATTATTTGTACCGTGGGTGTCCTCAGCGGACCTGATCTTAGTAGGTGGCCACATTTATACGGCAGATGTGCAATCACCGGCAGCAGAGGCCGTGGTTATTGAAGGCGATACGATCGCTTTTGTCGGGTCGCGTCTGGAGGCTGAGCGCTATCGCACGCCGGCAACGCGTGTGATGAATACTGAAGGGAAAATGGTTTTGCCCGGTTTCCACGATGCGCACCTGCACACCTTTATGGGTGGGCGTAGCTTAGTGGGTTGCGACGTGGCCAATGCGCCAGATATTGAGTCCACAGAAATCATACTGAAGTCTTGTCTCACGTCATCCTCGTCAGACTGGTTGGTTGCAGAGGGATTGAATCTTGCTTTTTTTGATGAGTCGGGTCCGCGGTTAGACTGGCTTGATGCGATAGCCAGCGACCGGCCGATGTTGCTTCGTGCATCTGATGGCCACTCAGTCGCTGCCAATACCGCACTGCTTCAACTGGCAAATGTCTCTGCGGCCACACCGACGCCGCCTTCAGGCGTGATTGAGCGAGACGAGAATAGCGCGCCTTCGGGGACCTTTCGTGAGTCGGCCATGGCCCTAGTAGAGCGAGTTGTGCCTCAAGTCACTGAGCAAGAGCGTTTGGACGTGATGCGAACCGCGATCGGTGCTATCAACAAGGCTGGCATCACCAGTGTATTTGACGCCTGGGTCGGTGCTCCTGACATCGCAGCTTATCGCACGCTCGAGGCACAGAATGAGCTCAACGTTAGAGTCAGGGCGGCCTTAGCTTACAGTCATGGCGAACTGTTTTCGATCGATACACCCGCCGACTACGAGCGTCAACTTAAGGAGCGCGCGACGCTGAGTGGAGATCGTTTTAGTCTGGCAGCAGTTAAACTGTTTATCGACGGTGTATTAGAGGGTGAAACGGCGGCGCTGGTATCGCCCTATTTGCATAAGCCGGGTTATCAGGGAGCGCTGACCTACCCGCAAAACGAGCTGAATGACATTGTCGCGAATCTGGTGAGCAAAGACCTACAGGTGTTTACGCACGCGGTGGGGGACGGTGGCGTGCGTGCTATTTTGAACGCGTTTGAATTTGCCGAACAGACCCATGGCCGTAAAGATCTAAGACATCACATTTCGCATCTGCAATTGATCCATCCCGATGATCACGATCGCTTTGCAGCGCTTAATGTGGTCGCCAATTTTCAGGCGTTATGGGCGGTGCCCGACGAATGGGTTATTGATCTGAATTTACCTGTGGTCGGATTAGATCGGGTTCACCGGATGTACCCGATCGCGAGTATCGCTGAATCGGGCGCAACGCTGGTGGGCGGCAGTGATTGGAATGTGAGTTCTCTCAACCCGCTTGATGCGATAGAAGTGGCGATTTTACGGCACAATTGGCAAGCAAATGACGCGCTGACTAACGATGAGTTGTCGCAGCTCGACGTGCTGAATCGGTCAGAGCGCGTCGACCTGGATACGATGCTGAAGGCGTACACTATTAATGCGGCTTGGTCGATGCATCAAGACGCGCTGACCGGTAGTCTGACCCCCGGCAAGCGAGCCGATATTGTGGTGCTATCGGAGGATCTTTTCGCGATACCCCCGCAACGGATTAGCACGGTACAAGTAGAAAAAACGTTCATCGATGGTCAATTGGTTTATCAGCGATGATGAAAAGGATGATCCTTTTGACGAGAGTATCGTTGACTGAGAGGGCACGATAATTAGCAGCATCATGGGGTGGGTTAATGGATCCAAAAAATAAAGTAGCACTCGTTACCGGCGGCGCTAGTGGTCTTGGGCTGGCGTTAGCGCGAGCGCTAGGTGTGCGTGGTGCGACGGTGGTATTGGCAGATCGAGATTTATCAGCGGCGCAAGACGCCGCTCAGGCGCTTCAAGAACAGGGTATCGCAGCCGACTATATGAGTTGTGATGTGGCCTCAGCTCAACAATTTGGCGAGATCGTGGCTGAAGTCATGACGCGTAACGGTGCTATCGATATTTTGATCAATAACGCAGGTGTCGCCCTTGGGGGAACAGCCGGCGAGATCAGCTTGGAGGATTGGCGTTGGATTGTTGATATCAACCTGATGGGAGTCGTCCACGGTGTGGAGGCTGTCGTGCCCATCATGCGAAAAACAGGCGGTTATATCATCAATGTTGCGTCGTTGGCTGGCCTGCACGCTAACCCTGATATGGGCCCCTATAATGCCACCAAGTTTGCCGTGGTCGGGTATTCCGAGGGCCTCCAGCAAGAGCTGGCCGGCGCCAATATTGGCGTCAGTGTGTTGTGTCCAGCCTGGATTAAAACCGATATTCACCGCAGTGCATTGCAGAAACCATCGGGTATCACCGCGATAGACCAGCATCGTGTCGAGGCAATGGAAGATGTGATTTCAAATGGTATTGACGCCAGTGAAGTGGCCGAGTGGGCCATTGATTGTCTGCAGGCGGAGCGGTTTTACATTCTGACCCATCCCGAGTTCTTGCCGATGCTAGAGAAGAGACATGAAAGATTATTGGGGGACTATGCGGCAGCGAGTTCACACTTCTCCACCGCTGATCAAGCTTGAGCGATAACATGCCGCCGCTAATCGAGCGTGAAGCGATCCAGCAGTTCATCGCGAGTGATCTTCTGTCTCGCGCGGAAGCGCATGTCATCTGGGGCGCGACCGAAAAAACAGACAAGCGCCAAATACGAGACAATGCCTCGCTGGAGAGCTGCCAGAGATCCCGACATCAAGCCATTAACGAAACTCTAGCTCCTTATCTTTGAGACCGCCGAGTCGCAGCGTAATGAAATCCTTGATGTAGTTCTGATAATTTTTCCAGGGAATTCGATCGCCTTGTTTCGGGAACTGATCCCGCGAGCGCAACACGTAGCCGGCACTAAAGTCGAGTAGCGGTTCCTCCTCAACGCTACCGATCATGCGCGGTGTTACAACGCTATAACCACCCTTCGCCATTTTATTGAGTAGGCGGCAGACATAACTGGCAGTGAGATCGGCCTTGAGCGTCCAGGACGAGTTGGTATAGCCCACTGTAAACGCCATGTTGGGTAAATCAGAAAACATCATGCCGCGGAAAATGAAGCGGTCTGTGAAGTCGAGTTTCTCATTGTCGACGCGGTACTCCACGCCACCGGCAAACTTAAGATTTAAACCGGTCGCCATGATGACGATATCAGCGTCCAGTTGTTTACCCGATTTGAGCTGAATGCCTTCCCGGTTGAATCGATCAATATGATCAGTGACTACTTCTGCGCGACCCTCGCGAATCGCGCTAAACATATCGCCATCGGGTACTGCGCAAAGTCGTTGGTCCCAAGGGTTATAGTTCGGCGTGAAGTGAGTCTTGACGTCGTAATCCGAACCCAACTGTTTGCGTACCTCGCTGAGCAGGAAGTGACGTAATACTTTGGGACGTTTGCGAGATAAGCGATAGACATAGATCTGGTACAGCACTTTTTTCCAGCGGGTAAGCCGTGACGCCCACGCCACGGGAAGCCATTTTCGGAGTCGCATCGCCGTCGGATCCTCGAGGGGAATATCGGCGATGTAAGTCGGCGAACGTTGCAGCATCACTAAGCTCGCGGTATCGCTCGCCATGGTGGGAACCAAGGTGATTGCGGTAGCACCACTGCCAATCACCACAACGCGCTTGTCTCGATAATCCAGATTGTCTGGCCAGTGCTGGGGATGAACAATCTGTCCATGAAACTGATCAGTGCCGGCAAAATCGGGAGTATAGCCTTGCTCGTAGTCGTAATAGCCGCTGCAGCTGACAATAAACTGGCAGGAGAGCGTGACGTGTTCACCTGAGTCACCCGCTAAGGCGGTGACAGTCCAGCGTTTCTGTAATGAAGACCAGTGCGCTGAAATAACCTGATGCTGATAATGAATATGTCGCTCAACATCGTATTCTGCTGCAGTCTCCTGAATATAACGGCGAATCTTTGCGCCATCGGCAACTGAGGAGGAGTCACGCCAGGGTTTAAATCCATAACTAAACGTATACATATCGCTGTCAGAGCGAATACCCGGATAGCGAAATAAATCCCAGGTACCGCCCATGCCAGAGCGAGATTCAAAAATGGCAAAGGTTCGGTGCGGGCAGTTACGGCGTAACTGGCAGGCACTGCCGATGCCAGACAGGCCGGCCCCAATAATCAGCACGTCGACCGATTCGAGCTGTTTTGACATTGTGGTTACACTCTGTAGAGGAGCTTGCTAATGATAGGGTGTACTGTGCTAGCTAGACGCCGTTAATGTGCCTGCCTCGATCGAGATAGGCAAGTGTCCATAACGTGGATGTTGATATGAATGCCGTGATCTGCCCTTTTTTAATCAATGGCCCAAGCTTGTCGGCAGTGGTGTGTGCTAAGGCAGTTGCCGAAAAAACCCACTTAAGCGACGCTGGCGAAGCAGTCACTGGCCGCCGACGGATGGGACGCTGAGCGATGTTATCTTCCCTCGATGTGATTATCGTGGCTTTCTACGCCGTGACGCTGTTTGCGTTGGCGCAATGGGTATCTCGCGAAAAGCCGGGGCACTCAAAAGACGCAACTGATTATTTTCTCGCGGGGAAGTCACTCCCTTGGTGGGCGATCGGTGCTTCGCTCATCGCGGCTAATATTTCCGCTGAGCAGATCATCGGTATGTCGGGATCGGGTTATGCCATTGGACTGGCCATTGCGTCTTATGAATGGATGGCCGCCATTACGTTGATTTTGGTTGGCAAATATCTACTGCCTGTTTTCTTAAAAACGGGTATTTACACCATGCCGCAGTTTCTAGAGCAACGCTATGACCACCGTGTGAAAACGGTGATGGCAAGTTTTTGGTTGGGGGTTTACGTCTTTGTTAATTTGACCTCCATCCTTTGGCTGGGTGCATTAGCCATTAATACCGTGGCTGGCATCGACTTGACTTTAGGGCTAGTGCTACTCGGCTTTTTTGCGATGTCCTATTCCCTATATGGTGGGCTAAAGGCGGTTGCATTAACCGACATTGTGCAAGTGGTATTGCTCGTGGGGGGTGGCTTGATGATTGCTGCCATTCTCCTTGAGAAGATTGCCGGTGGCGCCGGTGTGATGGCGGGTTTGATTGCATTAATGGACGCAGTTCCCGATCGGTTTGACATGATCTTGGCCAAGGATCATCCGCACTATATGAGCTTGCCCGGTGTCTCGGTACTTATTGGCGGTATGTGGGTCATGAATGTGTCTTACTGGGGTTTCAATCAGTACATCATTCAGCGCGCACTGGCGGCAAAAAGTGTCAGTGAAGCGCAAAAGGGCATTGCTTTTGCCGCTTTCCTAAAGCTGCTCATGCCGGTCATCGTGGTGCTACCCGGTATCGCTATGTACGCATTGAACGCGGAGTTGGCGTCGCCCGATCAGGCCTACCCCTCAGCCATGGCGCTGCTACCCGCAGGGATTAAGGGGCTAGTTTTTGCTGCGTTGTTAGCGGCTATTGTGTCGTCGCTCGCCTCGATGTGTAACAGCATTTCAACGATCTTTACGGTCGATTTGCTCCCATCGATAGTCTCGGCAACATGGCTAGACCAAAATCGGTTATTCAGCGGTCGCGCTACGGCCTTGGTTGCAATGATCATTGCGATGATTACCGCACAGCCATTGCTCGGCAATTTTGATCAGGCATTTCAGTATATCCAAGAGTTTACCGGGTTCTTTACGCCTGGCATTGTGGCGATTTTTCTATTGGGTATGTTTTGGCGCAAAACAACGGCGACGGGTGCGCTGTTGGCCGCTGTCGGTTCGGCAGTTTTGTCCTTAGCAATGAAGCTGCTGGTGCCGACTCTGCCCTTTATTGACCGGGTGGGGCTGGTGTTTTTGTTGTGTCTCGTCATTGCTGTTGTGTGGTCTTTGGCAAAGCCGCAGCCGCAACCAGGCCACATTGAGCCGTCTGGTATCAGCTTTGTGACCACTGCTGGGTTTAATGCTGCGGGCATTGTTGTGAGCTGCATGCTGGCGTTTTTTTATATGACTTGGTGGTGATGCGTTTTGTGGTTATCCGTTAAGGCAGTGTTGCAGAAGGAGACCCAAACAATGAGATGCTTAATCTCACTCGCTTTACTCATTGGCGTATTAGGTTGCTCCGATAGCAGTCAGTTACCATCAGGCGCTGTCGGCGTCATCGATACTGATACCGCGACTACCAACTATGAGTGGCCAATAGCCGCGCCGTCTGAGCTGGGCCTCTCAGCTGAACCGCTACTGAGTATTCATCAAGACGTGCTGGCGGGGCGCTATGGCTGGATAGACTCTTTGCTGATCATTCGTGATGGTCATATCGCCTTTGAACAATACTATGAGCATAACTATCACGCTATTTACGGCGAGGCAGCACAAACGTCGGGTCCATTAGTCGTAAATAATCCCAGCGGGCCTTACAATTATTTTAATGCGTTTTGGCATCCTTATTTTAAGGATACCCAGCTTCATTCCATGCAGTCAGTGACTAAATCCATTGTCTCCGCAGCGGTCGGTATAGCGATCAGTCGTGGCGATTTTCCTGATCTGGACACACCGGTACTGTCTTTTTTTGACATCGATAAGACCGAGCATGTCGACGACCAGAAACGGGCCATGACACTGCGTCACCTGTTAACGATGTCTGAGGGTTTGCGTTGGGATGAGAATGTCCCTTATACGGATCCGAAAAATACGTTTACCGTCATGGCGCGATCTCTCGACTGGGTGCAATTTACCCTCGATCAGCCAATGGCGAGAGCGCCTGGCACACGCTTTAACTACAACAGTGGCGCGAGCCTCGTTTTGGGTCAGATATTTTTACAAGCGACCGGCATCGATATTGAGGCCTATACCGCCCAGTATCTTTTTCAGCCGTTGGGTATTACGGAGTATGAATGGAAACGAACGCCTTTCGGCTTGGCGGATACGCAAGAGGGTTTGTTCTTATCGACGAGAGATCTCGCGAAAATTGCTTATTTGTATTTGCATAAAGGTCGTTGGAATCAGAAAACGATTATTGCGGAAAGCTGGATTAATGAATCGCTGCAGGCTGAATTTGAAATCAACGATGAGCTGCGCACAGGCTATGGTTTCAAATGGTGGTCGCAGTGGTATCAATATCAAGACAAAAGCTATGTCGCTTACCTTGGAAAGGGATTCGGAGGACAGCGCCCCATTATCTTGCCTGACTTTGATATGGTGATTGTGCTGACAGGGTGGAATATCCTGCCAGACGGTCTGTTTTTACACGCTGAAGAGGCGATAGAGCGGGTTTTATTATCCGTTGTAGAGTGAACATCAACAGGGTGACGGTTTGTTCCGCAGGGCCGATGAGCGAATGCAATACACGGTAAATGAACTCAGTCTTTATGGCGATCTGTTACCGCGGGGAGCGGTCAGTGCTAAAGCGCGCGGGTATGTTCAGACAGGTGAGGGTTCTGCTATTCCGCGGGCGTTGGCAACGTCGGAAGACTTAGTGCCAATATACTTAGTGCCACCTCACTTAGTGCCACCTCACTTAGTGCCACCCCACTTAGTGCCACCCCACTTAGTGCCCCTATATTTAGCGCCAATATATGATGGCGAGCGCTTAACGGCACTCCGCCTGCCTATTCATTTCTCGCTATGACCACTCACCCATCGCAATCCGCGCGATCAGTCTGGCTATTGGCGGATATTGGCGGCACCCACGCTCGGTTTGCTTACACGGAAGCAGACACTGCCAAACTGCAGCCCATTGCGACTTATGATGTGGCGCGTTTCTCATCTTTCGAAACCCTACTGGCGCAATTGCTTATCGACTGGCGTGAAGGGTCTCAGGCTGACACTCACGTAACCAAAGTCTGTCTGGCAGTAGCTGCTAATCCTCATCAGCCAGAGATCCGCTTTACGAATAACCCGTGGTGCTTCACTCGGTCACAAGTGGCAGCGCAAACGGGCTGTCGCGATATTCAGATTGTGAATGATTTTGCTGCGGTGGCGAGGTCATTGCCCGCACTCAGTGCGCTCGATCTTGAACAGATTGGCGATGGTTCATCGCAATTGGGTCAGTCGATGGTGACGATTGGGCCGGGTACCGGATGCGGTGTGGCGACTGTCGTCATCGATGACGCGGGTAAAGCCATGGTATTACCGGGAGAAGGGGGCCATGTGGATTTCGCACCCACCACTGATATTGAGATGAAAGTGTTGCGTCAATTGAAGGCGGCGTTTGGGCGCGTATCGGTTGAACGAATATTGTCTGGGCCTGGCATTATGAATTTGTATCGCGCTCTGGGTGAGATACACCAGTTGCCGAGCAAGTATGCGTCGCCAGAGGCGGTGGGAGACGCCGCGCGTGCGGGCGACCGTTTGGCGATGGAGAGTATGAGCCGCTTTTGTTCGATATTGGGCTCGGTGGCGGGTGATTTGGCGCTGACAGTAGGCGCTAGAGGGGGCGTTTTTATTGCAGGTGGTATTGCACCTGATTATCTTGATTTGCTCCACCAAAGTGACTTTCGAGCGCGTTTTTTAGCGAAGGGTCGGTTTACAGCGTTTAACCGCGACATTGCTACTTTTATCGTTAAACACCCACATCCGGGGCTGCTTGGTGCGGCATTACTGTGCAGCGAGTAAAACGAATTCTACACAGGTCAGCCATCCTCCAAAGCGGAGAGCCTACTTCGATGAAATCGCCAAATAAACGGTTGATCGCCTCTACGCTGTTTTTGCCGCTGTGGTATTCGATCGATATCCGTAAAGCTGACGCGCGACACATCTAAGGTGCGACTAAATGGCACCTAATCCCTTACCTGATTGGCAGCGCGCGCATGGCGCACCCTTATTCATTGCGCAGATCCGGCGATATCCTGAGGATTTTCAAGTCACGGAGGAGCTGGGGTGGGAATTCAGTGGTGATGGCGAACACGATTACCTTTTTATCGAGAAGACCGGCGCTAACTCTCAATGGGTGGCTAAGCAATTAGCGCAGTTCGCCAGTGTTCCGCTCAAGGATGTGGGCTTTGCGGGCCTCAAGGATCGACACGCAGTGACGCGACAGTGGTTTAGTGTTCCGCGATGGAATACCCCGGATTGGTCTTTGCTCGAAGTGGCGGGAGTCCGTATTGCCCGCTGTGAGCGACACCTCAGGAAACTCCGCCGCGGCGCACATCGATCTAACACCTTTGCCATCGTCTTACGTTGCTCAGAACCGCTGGATCGCGACGCAATCACCCACCGCGTCGGCCGGCTGTCGGCACAAGGCGTACCTAACTATTACGGTGAGCAGCGTTTTGGCCGAAACGGCGGCAACGTGCGACTCGCTGACGATTGGGCCAATGGCAAACGGTTGCCGAGAGAGAAGCGCAGCATGGCGATTTCGACGATGCGGTCCTATCATTTCAACGCGCTGCTTTCAGATCGTGTTGCGCAATCCACTTGGAATACACTCATGCTTGGCGATAAAGCGAATCTTGAGGGTTCCGGCAGTGTCTTTGATTTCTCCGATATTGACGGGGTATTGCAGGCTCGCTGCGAGGCGATGGACATTCATCCTTCAGCGACCTTGATCGGAGACGGTTCAGAATGCGAGCCGCTGCAGTGGGCTGCGGCACTCGCGAGAGCGCGAGTGCAACCCGGCAATCGCAGTTTGCGCTTGAGGGTGCAGGATCTCGCGATGCAAGTAGAAGAGGCAGCGCTGGGAAAACCGACAGTGACGTTGAACTTCTCCCTCACTCGCGGTGCCTATGCAACCGCAGTACTGCGTGAGTTATGTCTTTGGTCGTGAGTGATAGGCGGTGTTAGGCCTCAGCAGTGGTGGCGAACGCGAGACGACAGTCAGGACAAAATCATCGCCAGCCAGAAGTCGGCGATAGGTCGATTCATCAACTGACGCGCTCAGTTTCGCGGTCCCAATCATTTAAAGCATGCTCGCGCTCTGGCGACACTAACGGTTTTAAGACAGCGTGGCTGTCGATTACGCTGCTTTTGATTTGGGTCGCAGTAGATTGGGGTTATTGCTAGCGGGGTCGTGTCGAGCGTGCCTAAAGTGGTTCATAGCACGCGATTTTGACCAAAACAAAATGACACAATGCGACTCAGTTCGGATAAATTTCTGCCGCTTTGCTCACGCAGGCCATTAAAAAAATCTTGCGCTGACCGCAATGCTCGCTGGCTGGTGATGCCTGAATCGATGATGTCATGGTTGCGCAAGAAGCCCTCTACATCCTGTGTGAGCAAGAAGGTGTCTACCCCTAAGGTGCGCAATGCGTAGGGCCCCGTATTACCACCGAGTCGACTGCCGTTTTTTTTGAGATAACGCCATAGACCCACCACATCGCGCGCGGGCCATTGGCTGATAAATTCACCGAAAGATCGATCTTCGCGACGCTCAGTGTCAGCAATCATCATCGCGTTTTCACGGATGGTTTTTATCTTGTTGAAGTTACGGATAATGGCGGGGTCTTGTGCCTTACGCTCCAGCATTTCGTCGGGCATCATCAGCAAACGCTCGACATCAAATTGCCAGAATACATTCTCGAAGTCGCCCCATTTTTTATCGACCACACGCCAGACAAAACCCGACTGGAAGATCTTTCTAGTGAATTCAGCGAGGTAGCGATCTGATCCCAGTTGTTCGAGATGCCGCTGACTAGCAACCTGCGGCAACAGTCCTTCAAGGGCGGCTTCACCACCCTTGCGAGTGCATGCGCGGTCATAGAGCGAGTCATAGTCGGGGTAGGTCATCGTAATAGTGTACTGCCAAAAATCGGTGGTGGTGACCTATTCGTAGGCGAGCCGCTGCGAACTGTTTTCACCGTTTGCCATCGCCAATCGACGTTGCCATTTGCTGTTGTCATGGAGTGTGGTGTTACAACACTGCTGCGGCATCACTCTGCGAGCCCTCTTTGCGTCACTAAATAGGTCGCGAAGCTCCCGAGCCAATGACCGCCTTCGTAGTAATCGGCGTTAACGCTGCCTAATCCGGCGAGTCGATGCAGCAGCGCGGTGTTTTGAATGACCGCAATTCTGCTGTCCGTTTCTGGCAGTCCGCTTGCAATGCCCTCGAGCATCCATGCTCGGCTTAAATTGAGCCCGTCTAAGTGGACGAGATGTGGATCTGATCGGTCACTCACTACTGCAGGCCTCAGCCACTCAGCGTCATTGGGGATCGTCAAGAAATCATCCAGCCAGGTCGCGAAAGCGGCCGGCGCAAGCACTCTGCGCATTAAGTCCGCCTCGGCAAGACAAGGCGATAAAAAGTCGGCTCCCGATGGTTCATAACCGATTGGGCAATCGACATCGGTCTGATAGAGGATCTCGATCCGCTCTGTGAGGAACGCCTCCACCGCGACGTCGTTTGTCGATCTTGCCCAATCCAAGGTGAGACCCAGTGCAAAAGCGGTTTGAGAGTGTGTTCCGCTGCGGACAGGATACGTTAAATTTGGGAGCCAAGAAGTCAAGCGTGCGACCAATGCCGCTTCCAGTGGCCGTATATTGTCCCGCCATTGCTTGGCTTCAGGTGCAGTCGACGCGTCTAGTTCTGCGGCCAGCTGCAACAGCCAGGCAATGCCATAAGGCCGCTCAAAGGAGCGCCTGCCTTTCCCTTCTATATACGCACTCTCTGCTAATAAATTTTCTTTCGACAAACTGTGTGCCAACGCGGCATGTGCTTTGACTGCAAAATCGCGATGTGGATACAGTCGCGCCAATCTCGCGAGTAACCAATGACCGTGAACGGAACTATGCCAGTCGTAGCAACCATAAAAGGCCGGTGTTAATTCGCGAGGTGGTCGAACGTCAGCATCGGATTGCAGCGTATGAGAGAGATGATTGGGGTACTCCTGATGCACGCAATCCAGTGCCAACTGCGCCAACTTTTCAATCACGATTAAGTCAGTCGATACGGGTGAAGCCTGCGATGGTGGGTGTGGAAGCACTGCCACGGCAACCAAGACAATGACCGCCCAGTAGCAATTCTTTAATTTTGATCCCAATGTGATGACCTCGTATTCAATAAGTGGTTTGAAGGGCTTGGCATCCCGCTGCATCCGGCCACACTATGAAGTCTAGGGCCGTGCCGGTAAATGGATAGGCTCTGGCTTACTGGCGTTGAACAGCAATACATTCCAATTCCAGTGCCGCGCCCAGCGCCAGTCCGTCCGCTCCCATCGCGCTTCTAGCCGGATAGGGCGGCGCAAAATAGCTCGTATAAATCCCATTAAATTCAGCCCATTTTTCAATGTCATCAATCATCACCAGGCACTTCACAATATCCGTGAGATCTAACGCTAGGTGCGCGAGATACGTCTGCATTTGTTCAAATATGGCATGGGTCTCTGGCGCCAGCCCACCCGATACCAAGTTGCCATTAGCGTCGGTTCCCACTAAGCCGGAGAGGAAAATGAGGTGCCCTTTGGTCGATACCATGTCAGAAAAAGGAAAGTTGCTTTTCTCGGTCGCTGCTGAGCTGTAGAAACGACCAACATCGGTCTCAATCGCACGGATATCCCCTTGCGCCTTGTCTTCCGACGCCTGAGGCATTGTGACAGCCCAAAAGGTGCTGAGAAAAATGACGATAATGGGTCGCAAGGCTCAATACTCCAAAGGAAGTGTTTCTCTAACGTATCACCTGCGTCGCCAAAATGCCGCTATCGGTTTTGCGCCGCGTGGTTTCAATATGGTGTTGCCGATTGCACGTGCCAGCACTCTAAAACCAATGTCTGCATTAGCTGTCGATACTACCCATGCACATGTCCTTGATCTCGACATAGTTATCCAACCCATACTTAGCGCCCTCTTTATCTTGGCCAGACTCCTTTATGCCGCCAAAAGGCGTCATTTCATGAGATCTGATGCCCTCGTTGATTTCCACGGTGCCCTGCTGGAGTGCCTCGGTGACGCGCCAGACCCGACCCATATCTGCCCGTCACCTTTTAGCTTGGTATGTGCCCATCGATGGCGGGTGCGGGTATCGCTCATGGCGCACGTAGAATGTTGCCAGCGTGCTCGCTTGCGTATGCCGAGCTCAGCCCTGCTATAGTACCTATTAGCGGCAGTTCATCGCGGAGTGACAGAGCGCTGAATGACTGCGGCGTGGTTCGTGACATTTTCGGCAAGCGACGATTGTGCTGCGCGATCAGGCAAAGCGTGCGCAATGCAAGTGATGAAACCTATCGGAGCCTATGAAGCATGCAGTGGCAGAAACTAGGCAGTCAGTTGCCACAGGGTTATAACCCATTTACCCGGGTGATTGGCCGATTGACGCTCAGGACCATGGGTTGGCGCATCAGCGGTGAGTTTCCCGATCGGCCCAAGTTTGTCGTTGCCTTGATGCCCCACAGCTCCAACATGGATTTTATTCTGACGATCGCGGTGCTGTGGTCGCTGGGCTTGAAGTCTAGTTTTATGATGAAGCACACTCTGTTTTGGTTTCCTTTAGGGCCCATCCTCCGAGGCTTGGGTGGTATACCTGTTGACCGTCGCAGTGCCCAGGGACTGGTCGAGCAAATGAGTGCCGAATTTAGTCGGCGCTCTCGCTTAGTGCTGGGCGTGACGCCACAAGGCACGCGAGGTGCTTCAGGGCAGTTCAAACAGGGCTTTGCGAGGATTGCGGCGGCAGCCGGTGTTCCCGTGTTGCCGGCTATTTTGCATTACAAAGAGCGTACGGTGCAGCTGGCATCACTGATTGAAGAGTTCAATGACGTGCCCAAGCTTGTCGAGACAATAAAAACGCTGTCCTTGAGTGGGTCTGCGCGTCATTCCGGTGCGTAGAGTCACCGCACAGCGATAATCATCACGCCTTTTTGTGCACCCCAAGGCGAATACACCTCGCTAGCCGTGATGCCATTGCGCGCGTGCCGTCCGCCGACAACCATGAAACGCCATGAGTATCGAACCGTGCTATAGAGGCGCAAAGGGCTGGCACACTATGGCGCTCGCTACTGTGCGTGTTACCGTTGAAGGGTGATGCTGTTCCCGACGGCCGAGGTACCATACTGGACATGAAGATAGATCGAAAAACTGAGATCTTGCGTTCGGCGATCGAGCTCATTGCCGATGAGGGGTATGGCAGTCTTAGCATGCGGGCGCTGGCCCGGGCGAGCGGGATGAAGTTGGGTGCGCTACAGTACCATTTCCGAACCTGGGATGCGTTGTTAATCGCCTTGGTGGATTACATCGAGGCTGAAATCACTTCTGCATTTGACGCCTCGGAAGGGTCTGCTCAAGAGTCCTCTATCAGCAATTTGATTGAGTTTATGTTGGATGAGCACGTGGGTACTTCAGATAACTTATTCAGCGACCGACTTTGGGCTCAGTTATGGGCTATGGAGCAGGTAGAGCCCTTGGTATCGGATCTGCTAGAGGAGGTCTACGCCAAGTTCTTGGTCAAGCTTGAGAGGCGGCTGGCAGAGCAGGGCATCGCTAATGCCCGCGCAGAAGCGCTCATGCTCTTAAGCCTAGTTGAGGGGGAGTCACTGTTTGTGGGTCAGGGGCGACGCTGGGAGAAGAGCAGATCTGCGGTCAGAAAAACCATACTTAGCTTAGTAGACGAACGTTATGGTGAGCCCTAACCCGGACCCACCTTTTCATTGATATCCGCTCGGGTCGATCCCACGATCGTGCCGTACCGGTTTTTTGAAATCTGCTGCCAGCGATTATTGCCTTTTTACTTTTGTTGCTGCTTTGAACACACAAAAGCGGCATGACACGTTGCGCTCATTATTGAGACACTGATCGGTGAATTACCTAAATGCAGTGATCAATGCCTCCATGAGCTCAGCTGAAGCAGCCCAGCCGTGTGTCTCACCGTCGCCATCGGCTCGAGGCCATGTGGAATACAGGGTAATCACAAGATCGGCCTCGGGCACTACGCGAACAAATTGGCCGTGTATGCCATAGCCACTCACGTCGCCGCCAGGATTGCCCTCACCCCACCAAAATGAACGGTAAGAGGGCGTGTAGCCCTCGGGTGCTGGGTAGGGCCAGTTGGGATCTCCTTGCTGTTCCAATATGTCCTGAATAAATGGGCCAGGAATCACCTCCTTGCCCAGTGCTTTACCGTCGTTCAACACCAGTAGTCCCAGACGAGTGAGATCACGCAGCGTCGAGCTCATACCATGATCGGCTAAAACAAAGCCGCCCTTGTCCACCGTAATGTTGGCATCAAATTCTGCTCCCATGGGTTGCCAGACATGCTCCGAGATGAGCTCCGCCAACGGTTGCCCTGTTGCCGCTTCAAGGACCCAGCCAATAACGTTCGTCGACCCCGATCGGTAGCTGAATTTCCCGAGCTTTGACGCATCTCGCCCAACCGTTGGAAGAAAATCATAAAGGCTTGTCGGTCCGTCATCTGGGCAGTAGTCGGCATCTGTCCAGCCGATCGCGCAGTCTTGAAGTCGGAAGGTTGTGGTGAAATCCGGATAATCTTCGGTGTAGTCAGACCCGTCGCGCATGTCGAGCACAGTTTGCAGCGAGTCGGGGGCATAGCCGCTTTTAGCAAGGGCTGGGACGTAATGGGACACCGGCTTATCGAGGTCGATGACTCCCTGTGCTGCTAATTTTCCCGCAACCAGTGCGACGACAGATTTGGACACAGAGTTCATTAAATGCGGAAGATCTGGCTTGAGATGGCCGTAGTACTTCTCAAACATAATGTCGCCGTCTTTGAGAATCAGCAGACCATCGATGTACTGCTGCTCGGCGATGTGATCGATCGACTGCTCGCGACCCTGAAATTTAACGGAAAAATTCGTAACGAGGTCGCCACCATTTTTAAGT
>ERZ887851.206-NODE-206-length-59612-cov-34.479792_pt1 | contig 59612 bp, 47 predicted proteins | sample MGYA00521100_ERZ887851 | MGnify/ENA primary metagenome ERZ887851 (study PRJEB32303, sample SAMEA104408602) | aquatic metagenome | biome: Brackish water; feature: Pelagic; material: water | place: Baltic Sea | collected 2014-06-06T16:11:00 | depth 11,444 m ... | reverse complement strand
GATGTTGGATCAACCTACTCTTCTTGCTCCACCACAAGCCCCTTCCTTAGACCTACCTCCAACTCCTTTAATTCCTGAACCTATATCCCCCACAGAGGCTGCTGACGATACAGGTCAGGAAAGTTTCACTTCAGTACTGCCTCCCATTGTACCTCCATCAATTGGGGAAGATATCGCGGAAGTACCTGTACCACCTGCACCTCCATCCCTAGATTTGCCTCCAGCCACTTCGATCCCTGAACCTGCTGAAAGTATCGAAAATGAGCAATCATTACCAGAACTGCCGACAATTGCTCCGCCTTCCATGGGAGAGGAGATTCCTGATATACCTGCTCCCCTTGCACCACCTCCTGCTCCTTCACTTGATTTACCTACAGTTCCTTCGGTCCCGGATCATGCAGATAGTCTCGAACAGGAAGAGCCTACACCACCATTACCCCCGATCGCTCCACCTTCAATGGGCGAGGAAACTCCTGAAGTACCTGCTCCCCTTGCCCCACCTCCTGCTCCTTCACTTGATCTTCCACCAACTCCTCCAAGTCCCACGGCACCAGAATCAGGTGTTACAGATTCACCAAGTCCAATAAATACTCCCGCACCGCAAAAACCTTCATTATCTCTCAAAGTAAAAGGGACAAAGCTTGGAATTGGTGCAAAAAAAGGAAAACCGACCCTGTCCTTAAAACCAGGCAAGAAAAAACCAGGGGGTCTTAAAATTACACGGCCTCCGATGAAGCCGCCCTCCGCATAATCCCTTTATTTGGAATGGATTGAACTTGTCCACGCTTAGATTTTCTATCATTGTAGTAATATTTGGGGCCGTAGCTCAGTTGGCAGAGCGCCACAATGGCATTGTGGAGGTCGTCGGTTCGATCCCGATCGGCTCCACCATACAACTTTAGTCAGTATTAATTTCGACACTCTTTTATGGAAGAAGTTTGGGTTACCGGTTTAGGCTTTATTACAAGTATTGGTTGTAACTCGGACCAAGTAGAGAATAGCTTGCTTAATCTTAGGCACGGAATTGCTTGCCCAAACATGCTCCAAGTTCCCGAATCACCTGTGAAGGTTGCCGGTACCATCGATGAATTTGAACTTGATTCATCAGATCCCGAGGACTGGAAATTCCCCAGTGAATATAAAGTTCCCCGTTCTCTTATAAGAAGCTTCTCCCCACACGTTCTCTATGCTTGGTGCTCCTTGCAACAGGCGATTAAGGATGCAAATATTGATTCGCAAGACCTTCAGGACCCAGAATCTGGAATTTACACTGCATCGGGTGGATCCATGCGGTCGATTCACAAACACTTTGAAAAAATGGATCGCAATGGCGTTATGGCGTGTAATCCGCTTGCTATTGTCTCTTCAATACCTGGAACCTTAACTTTTAATCTTGTCGCTGCCCTTGGGATTCGTGGATCTTCGATGGGCTTAGTCTCTGCATGTGCATCGTCAGGCCATGCTCTTGGAACAGCCCTAGATGAAATTCGACTTGGAAGACAAAAACGAATGTTAGTTGTCGGTGCTGAGGATTGTAATTTTGAAAGTATTGTGCCCTTCTGCGGAATGAGGGCTTTATCCTTGGAAAAAGATCCTAACTTAGCATCTCGGCCATTTGATTCAAATCGTAACGGGTTTGTTGGTACTGGAGGATCGGTTAGTCTTATTTTAGAGACAAAACAAGAAGCTCAAAGGCGCGGTGCACAACCTTATGCAAAATTTATTGGTTGGGGACAAGGATCTGACGGACATAATGTTGCCATTTCTCATCCTGAAGGTCGGGGTCTCCATGACTCCATGAAAAAGGCGCTAAAAGACTCAAGCCTTTCCCCCGCAGATATCGATTATATCAACGCACACGCTCCCTCAACTCAGATTGGGGATGCCTCAGAAATGCATGCACTCAAAGCAGTTTTCCAAGAACATCAAACTTTGAAGGTATCTAGTACTAAAGCCCTCACAGGGCATGGGTTGTCATTGTCCAGTATCATGGAGGCAGGCTTCTGTTGTTTGGCACTTAAAAAAGGGTTTCTGCCGGGTTCAGCCAATGTTACCACCCCAGACCCAGCCTTAGGCCACTTAAATTTGATCCGAACAACTGAAAAGATTCAGGTATCACACATCATGAGTAACAGCAGTGGGTTTGGCGGTGCAAATGTTAGTCTTGTCTTTAAACATGCACACTAAAAACAATTTTCCTGAAAACTTTTAGTGAATAAATGAGCGAAGATTCAACTTATAAGGAATGGCTCGTTGAATTGATCAAAAGGAGACGAACTCGAAAACCAATTTATTTTGATGGCAAAGTGCCCTCTGAAAGAATTGAACATTTAATTGATGTTGCAAGAAATGCACCGAACCACCACCGAACCGAACCTGCCAGGTTCTACATCCTTGATTGTGAACGTATTCGCAAAGTCGGTAAGCTATTTAATGAAGTAATATCAGGAGACAGCATTGATCCCGCCCTTGTGGAAAAGGGATTAAGAAAAGAAAAAGAATGGGGAAATTCTACCGGTTTGCTTGTCATAACTAGCTATACTGATGAAAATTCCTTACTCCTTCGTAAACACCCTACTGTAGTTCAAGAAAACTACGCCACAACTTGTTGTATTATCCAAAACCTCCTCTTACTGTTTGAATCAAATAATATTTCTGCAAAGTGGAGCACGGGTCCTGTCTGGGAGCACCCGTTATTCTCCTGCACAATAGGAATTGAAGATCCTAAAAAGGAAAAGGTAGTTGCTTTAATATTTTACGGCATTTCATCTTTGAAAGCTGAAATACGAACCCTTTCCCCTCTAAAAAATTTTATCGTAAACCATTCAAAATCATAAAGAGAAAAAAGATAGAGGTTTCATAATTGACCATCGCGCTGAAATTTCTCATTTTAATCCTTTTGGTGGAACGGCGAAATAGCTCAGTCGGTAGAGCAGAGGACTGAAAATCCTTGTGTCCCCAGTTCGATTCTGGGTTTCGCCACCACCGAAAATTTTTTGTTTCAATATATCCTTTAATCCGGTGTAAATTGAACCCGTCCTAAAGCTTTAAAAGCTCACTACTGCGGATAACCTATTCCAGCATTGATACTTAAGTGCTTCAGGCGCCTAGTTTTAGGGTCTCTTTTATCAAGGTAACTAATAGCATATAGCTTTGCTAATTTCTCTTCCTTTGCTATTCATTTTATAAATAAACATGGCTATTGAAGACATTATTCCTCTAGACGCACTGCTTGGTAGAAACTCGCAAAATGCCGGTAAGAAGAAAAAGAAAAAAATCGACAAGGAAGCAATGGCTTCTCCGATGATGCGTATACCCCGAATGGATGTACGGGTTGCCCGAGACCTTATTGATATAGGGGTTAAGGAACTATATGAACTTCAAGGCAGAGCTCCAGAATCTCTATTTGAAGAAATTAAAAAAAGAAAAATAGATACTCCAGAATGGAGGTTACCTTATTTGCGGATGGCAGTCTATTATAGTGAAAATGAAAACTTGGAACCATCAAAACTGCACCCCCATGCTTGGGAGGATTGACTTACATTTAAAGATTAGCATCCATCTTTTCTTTTGCTTTTTTGGCCTGCCATACCATGAAGAGTCCATAACCGAAGAAAAGGAGTCCATTAATTAAGACCAGAGGATTTTGCAGGTTTTTCAAACCAACAATAAAAAGCACAAATCCAACCCCAGAAAATACCCAACCGAAGATCGACCGATAACGAATTATACGTTTGAAATGATTTTCTCGACGACTTGCTTCCAGACTAGATAGTTTTTTTGTCATTCAGTATTTGTATCAGCTTAGTTTCTATCATTCTCAGCGTCTTGATATTCATCCGTACATTTACCCCGTAATGAAAGTTGTAAATTATCCTGCATGATATCATCGAATAACATCTCAGCTCTTTTATGAAGCCGCTGCACTTCTAACATTGCCTGCTTTCGTACCGTACTTTTACATAAAGTAAAGGCAGCCAAATCTACAAAAGCAATATCATCCTCAAGCGTAGAAAGATAATCTAAGACATCTTGGGTAACATCGCCACCAAGTTTATGATTTTGCACCAGGGCATCAAATATTCTTTCCCGTATTTCCAGTTTTTCAGCAACTTTGATAGTGCTTAAAGCTTCAGTTTCAAGAATGCGATAGGGAGATTCCTGTACAATTGACCTAGCTCGAATCCTTGAAACCCCCTGTAACATCACAAAAGAGGTGCCATCAGGATTCTGCTTGGAAACGCGAACCAAACCAATGGTACCAACTTCAAAAGGCGGTTCATTTAATTCCTCGTCTGGAGACGAGATCTCACGCTCAGCGAAGACTGCAAACATTCTTTCAGATTTTAAAATATCTTGAAGCATTTTTTGATACCTATTCTCAAAAATGCGTAGAGGAAGCATGGCTTCTGGGAAAAGAACCACACCTTTTAGGGTCATTACAGGTATTAGGGAGGGTAAAATCATACCCGCCTATCCAATTGCAATTATCAAGTATACTCAACTAAGGAGTATTTAAATTTACATATTTAAAGGTTTGAAGCTTTAAGAGTAATACGAGCAATCGATCGGATTAATAAAAGAGGATGAATTTATTGGGCCCAAGCCGCGTCGTTAAGATCCAGGTTTATAACATTGTCTCCATTGTTCAAATTCACAGGTTTAGACCAAACCACACCAACCTGCCCAAGGGTCGATGCACCAACAATAAAGAAATTTCCATCAGAAAGATCATCCACATTTCCAACTCCCAACGAATTAGTTTTTATCCTTCTAAGGCTTGAACGGGCTAATGCATTTCTTATCTTTGCGGCAATTCCAGGAAATTGATAACCTCGTTGAACTGATCGAGCCCAGTACTCGGCATGCGTTTGTATACCATCCTGAGTGGGAGGCTTAATTCCCTCCGCAGCAAGAATCTCTGATAATTTTCTATCAACTAGAAAAAACTCAGTAAAACCAGCAGGTCTTACTTTGTTATCTAAAAATTGAACTTTTGCTTGGATTTGTAAATTCGCATTCCCGCCCTCCTCGTTCCTAACTGATACAGGATTACTCGATGATTGAAGAATGTTTCTTGGACGAATTGGTGCGTATTCAGGCAAAGAATCCCGTCGGCGTGAAGAGTATGAAGATGGGGATCTCGTATTCATTCTTGAAGTTCTAACGTTGTTGGAGAAATTACTTGGGTTTGAAACTTGAATCATAGACCCTTGATTACCACCACCTTGTAAAACCCTGATCGCCTCGCGAGCAGCAACTAAAGCTTTTTCAAGAGAATTAACACGGGTTTTCGCATCAGATAATTCATCATTTAATAAATCTACCTTGATCTTGGAAGATTTACCACGCTCAAGGACTTCCTGCTTAATGGAGCGGGCATCTGATAACTCGTTTTTGAGGTCGTCGATGATGATTCGTTCTTGATCAAGCTCAACGGTTAATGTCAAGTTTCTCTGATTCAGATCACTAATTCTATTTTCAAAATCATTTTGAGAAGGCAAGTTGCTTGTTGATGCAAGTTGTTCTTTTAGCAAATTGTTCTGAGATCTTAATTCCTCAATCTCCGCAAGTTGAGAAGAAGCAATCTGAGAATTTCTTTGCATGCCGCCATTCTCGAAATCACGCATTCTAGATTGCAAAGATGCCAAGCTCCTGTTGGCAAAAGCTAATTCCTCACGCACTCTCTGAGTCTCCAGTTTTGCTTGGCTATTTGCATCTTCTGCTTCCTGCAGTTGGACCTGGAGTTGTAAAATTTGATTTCGAGAAAAGCCGTCAGGTTTTTTGGCAGCGAGTTTTGACATTTCATCCCTTAAACCCTGTATACGAGAATCTTTTTCATTTATCTGGCTGGTTAAGTTAGTATTTTCACGGGTTAAACCGTTAATTTGATTTTGCATACTTTCACCAGCTTCATCTGCTTGCATCCTTGCATTGGTTAAGGAAACATCTCTCAATCTCCTATTTTCAGATTCAAGGGTGTCTAGATTATTTTCAAGAGACGAAAATTCGTTCATTATCCCCAATAGTTCATCATTTAAACGTGCACCCTCATCCCGGCTGTTTTGAAGTTTATCCTCAAGTTCCTTAACTCGCGGATCCGCCATCTCTTGTATGCTGATGAGATCATTTTGCAAAGCTAGCATTTCTTGCTGTAAATCAATAAACCTTGGATCATTCGAAATATCGCTTGATTGTGAAGCTTTTCGTTCCAATGCCGTGACCAAATCCTCGGTCTCTGATCTCAGTAATTCTGAGTTTCTCAGCGCATTGGATAATTCGTCAATACGAGCTTGTGCATTTTCCTGAGCTTCGTTTGCTTTCCGAGAAATTTCATCAATGGTTTCTAGAGATGGATCTAGGGATGCAACTTCTTCCATCTGTTTAATACGCGCTTGGGTTTGTTCAAGCTCCATCTGTAATTCAAAGCTTTCAGCAACTGCTTGCCGTAATTCGTCTTGTAATGCTTCCATTTCAGGAGATCGAGAACTAGATATAGTGCTCTCCTTTGCCTTTTTTAGTTCTTCCCTTAAAGCATTAATTTCACTAGCGAATGCCTCTTTTTCATCGGATGACATAACCGAGCTTGAGTCGGGAGTAGCCGAATTTTCAATCATAGCTAGATTAAGCTCGGCTTCAGCTTGTCTTGATATCATTGATTCAATTTGCTGATTTAATTCATTGATTGTTAAGTTGGCCTGATCTAGCTCATTTTCAAGTAAGGCAAGTTTAGGGCTATCAGCAGATTTAAACTGACCGTCCATTTGTTCGATCTTCGCTAGAGCCATTTCTAACTTCATTTCTAAGTCCATAGCTTTTTCGATCATAGATGGATCTTCACTCTTAATCTCTAGCTGGTCTCGTAGCTCATCATTTTTTGATGTTAATTGCCTATTCAAATCTTTAAGGGCTAAAGTTTCGTTATCTGAAACTTCACCTTCCTCAAGTTTCTTCAGCTGATTTTTTGCATTAGCCAATTCTTGCTGCAAAGCTTCTACGGTAACATCAACAGATTGAGTATTTTCGAGTAAAGCCGTTCTCAAATCATCATTTTCATTTTCAAGAAGTGCCAATTCATCTTCAATAGAAACTTTCTCTGAAGCCTCGCTTCCTTCCAATTCATTGAGCTGGCTTTTTGCGTAAGCCAATTCTTTCTGCAAGGCTTCGACAGTAACATTAACAGTTTGAGTATTTTCGAGTAAAGCCGTTCTTAAGTCATCATTTTCATTTTTAAGAAGTGCCAATTCATCTTCAATAGAAACGAGGGCACCGACTCCAAGTTGTTCGGATTGCGAGAGTCTATTATTAAGTCGCTTAATTTCTTCATCTGATGAACTTAATTGTGCTTGCAGTGCTGAATTGGACTTTAACTGAGCAACTTGAGTTCCGTTGTTTGATTCTCTCAAAAGAGCAATCTCCGCTTCCAAGTTTTCGATCTCGTTTTGAAGATTGATCTTATCATTTTCATTTTCCTGAAATTTTTCTAACTGTCCGGACATTGCATCTGCCAGTTCGGTCCGTAAATTATCGACCTCAAGATTAGCCGCCTCGGCTTCTTCTAATGATTCCTGAAGAATACGAATAGTCCCTAAGGCTTCCTGTAGTTGTAATACCGCCTGTTTGGTTCCCACTGACTCTGTAATTCCACTTCTTTTCATTTGTGCAATCTCGTCCCGTGCAGCATCTAATTCTGTCTTCAGTTCAGAAACTAAAATTTTAGATTCGTTTGTAGTCTCTTGGAAAATTTCTTGTTCCTCAAACATTTCATTTCGAGAGTCTTCAAGTTGCGTTTCCAAATTTTTTAATCTGAGTGAAAACTCATCCTGAAGTTTTTCTTTTTCTTCAAGAGTGACAACAAGTTCTATTTTCGCACGATTTAACTCTTCTTTCAAAGAATCAAAGACTTGATCACTTGTTAGGCTCTGTACATTTTGACTCTCCTTTGTATCTTCAAGAACCTGATTCAAATCCTGGAGCTGTCCGGAAATAACTTTTACGACTTCGAGTTCCTCCTCCAAATCTTTCTTTTGTTGAGTCAAAGAGGTAAGGTCTTGATCACGGCTAGTTAGTTCCAATTCTTTGCGAGCTAGTTGATCCAAGGATTTTTTATGTCGGGCTTGAGCCAAGTTGAGCTCATTAGTTAGTTCATCAATAACCTCTGTGGCTCTTTTTTGTTCATTTGAAAATTGATCGGAAAGTAAGCGAACCCGGGATTCAGAAGCAGCCAAGTCTTCCTCCATTTCGGTAACGAAAGGAACGACTGGCATTTTGCCTTCTGAAGCCTGCTGCAGAATGGATTCGGCCATTTGAGCTTCTTCCTCCAACTTTTTTATCGTAGTAGCAAATTCGAATTCACGAGTTGCAATATCCTCTTTAGTACTGGCAAAGTCTTTCCTGACTTGATCCAATTCGGTTTGCGTCATTTGTAACTGGTCTTGCAAAGCAATGACATCCGCGGAAAGCCCATCTCGTTGGGCAAGATTCCCATCCTGTAGACGCTCAATCTCCGAATTTGCTGCATTCAATTCGACTAAAAGTTTGTTAACAAAAGCTGGACTGGCAGAACGAGATGGAGAATCTTCAATTTGTTCCATTGTACTTTTAAGCCGAAGAAGTTCATCTTGCAGCTTTTCTTTTTCTGACAATTCAATCTGCATTCTAGCAATTTCGCCAAGAGACTTCTTTAATTCTTCCTGCAAGTTAACAAAATCTTCAGAGCCTGGCTCAAGTGGTTGAGCTTGCGTGGACTCAAGTGCACGCTTTGCCTGAGCTAGTTCACGTTCGAGAAAAGCAAGTCGCTCAAAACTTGCACCATTGCTGTGTGCCATTTGCCTGGCATAGTCTAGTTCTCTACGAGTGCGCTCCAATTCAGTGGTTATGGAACTGATCATTGCATTTGATCGTTGTTGTTCCAGTAATAGACTCTGTCTTGATTGTCTTAAGTCTTCCCTCGCTTGCTCGAGTTGACGCTCTAAACGATTAATTTCTTTGCTTACTGTTTGGGCAGTGGCTGGTCCTCCATCAGAAGTCTTGTAGAGACTTCTTTTCGAGTTCTCCAACTCGTCTACGATCATTTTAGACTCCTTCAGGTTGGTCTGCAAAGATACAATTTCCCTGTAAGCTTTTCTGAGATCTGATTTAAGTTCTGCTGAGTCAGCTGAAAGTTCGGTTTGGAAACTTTTGGAATTATCGAGCTCTCTACGAAGCTTTGAAATTAAATCATCTTCATTACCAGGACTAGGACTGGATAATTTCCCAAATTCAGAAGTCTTGGAAAGATTAATATTACTACTAAGAGTGTTGGAATGCCTGAGAGGAAGAGCTTCACGAGCTTGGATAACGGAGGAAATTTTTCGCCCCATAGAGGTTGTAGGTTTTGCCCTAGCCGTTTGAACAGGAGGAACGGGAACTGAAGACAACGCTTTTTCATCGACTTGATCAGTAAGCAACGAAACTTCGTAATTAAAATCCTTGGACAACCCACTTGACATAGTCGACAAAGCTTCCAATTCAACAAGAGTTCCAGCTAAGTTCTCATGAAGAGCCAGTAGAGCCGAACGAGTTTCCTCCATTCTTCCAGCAAAGTTTGCCTGGAGGTCGTTAAAAATATCTTTGGTTCCGTTAAGTCTTTCGGTTGTTTGCTCAACCGATGAGATCATTAATTTTTCGCGTTCATCAAATCGATTTTTAAGTCCATCGAGTTGAGCAATCAAAATACCTTGATCTGCTTGCCCTAAGTTTCCTGAATTTATTTTCTTTTGGACTTTTGTGAACTCATTCCTCGCAGGAGTGATTGATGAATCTTCGAACCGATCAAGAGCTTTTTCTGCGTTTAAAATTTTAGTTGATATAGAATCGGCTAATTGATCCGCAGTGAGATTCTTAACATCAACCTCCGTTTCAAATTGGCTAAATGCCAATGTTACTAAACCAAGGAAAAACAACGGCAAGCCCAGCCAACCTTGCTTAATCAACAAAAGACAGGAGTTTTTCATGCTTTTTACAATGGCAAAGCTTTACCTCAAAGCAAGAACGGATTTAATAACAAAAAAACTATTAAAATCGTATAATATTAATGTACAAAATTTCGTACAAAATAAAATGTGCCCGGGGGGGGAATCGAACCCCCACGTCCATAGGACACCAGATCCTAAATCTGGCGCGTCTACCAATTCCGCCACCCGGGCATGTAAAGTTTGAGCATAAATAAAGGACTCAATAATAACAAGGTTCTAAAAGGCATCTCCGATCGGTCCCTGCCAAAGACCCAAAACAATCGAGGCTAGTACCAGGGAAAAAAGAGCGGGTTTAAGCATTCCAACAGAACCGACATCTTTCCATGGGTCATGCTTAGCTTCATCATCTTCAAAAACTGGACGCGGATGGAAACAAATCTCACGAATCCACCCGAAGTAATAATAAATTGAAATAACCACACCGATCACCATGGCTACGATAGATAGAAAAAGTTTGGTTTCAAAAGCTACACTAAAAAGAAGCAGTTTACCTATAAAACCCGCAAACGGAGGAATTCCGGCCAAAGATCCTATCCCAACAACAAGCACAAAGGCAGCCCAAGGCTTTTTTTGAGCTAAATTTTCGTAATCAGAGAACTCATGCTCCGAATCGTCGGTAACACGAGCAAGGCCCATAACTCCAAAAACAGCAAAGGAAGCAAGCAGGTAGGTAAACAGGTAGAAAAACAATATCCATACCGCACGATCACTCTCTCCAGGTAGTAACATCGAGGCCATCACGGCCACCAAAAGATATCCGGCGTGAGCCACTCCAGATAATCCGAGCATTCTTTTTAAATTTCTTTGAGAGCAAGCGGCTAAATTCCCAAAAAATATAGTAAAAGTGGCCACAAATCCTAACAATGGTAATAGAAACTCACTCATTCCAGCAAAGGGTCCATTAACAAGATTAATCAAAACAAAAAAACCTGCCGACTTTGAGGAAACTGCAAGGAACGCCGTGATTGGCATAGGAGCACCGTGATAAACATCTGGTACCCAAATTTGGAAAGGAGCTGCTCCGACTTTAAATGCAATTCCGGAAATAATCAGGACGACACCAGCCCGCAAGAGTAGATGGTTGGGATTTTCGGAAAGCAACTGATAAAGGAAACTAAAGGAAAAGGCATCTGAACTGGGTACCATAGATAAAGTTGCACCCCAAGCTTCTGGGTTGGAACCAACCCCGTATAATAATACAATTCCAAAGAGCAGAAGTGCGGAGCTTAGGGCACCAAAGATTAAATATTTAATACCCGCCTCCAGGCTTTTAGGAGACTCTCTATCAAAAGCAACCAAAGGATAGAAGCACAAAGCAACCGTTTCCAAAGCCACAAAAAAGACTAGAAAATGCTGAGTTTGACACAGCAGCATTAAACCAGCTGTGGCAATCATTGTTAAGTGATGGAACTCCCCTACACGTAATTTTCGGGATTCTAAGTATCGATGGCCAAGAAGGGAAACAAGTAAAGACGACAGCAAAAAGAAACTTCGCATGACATCCTGATGAATTCCATGTTTGAGCATCCCAGAGAAGCTTTCCCGGTCAAAAGTATGTCGCAAAAGCAAATAGTCAAAAAGGTGGGCAGCTAAAAGAATAAATTGAAAGAATATTGCCAATGAGCCTGCCCGTTTTTTGGCATTGGATGATTTGGAAAATAAATCAAAACCAAGAACAAGCAAAGCACCCAGGCAGAGGGAAAGTTCTGGCCAAAGTTCACCCCATAAATTGTCTTGGGAGAAATTGAGATAAGTTTCCATACTCATTTAATCTGAAGTAGAATACGGGGTTTCGATAGATTTAACATCTTCATCTACAGGACAGCATGATGGCTTAGATAAAGTATTTTTCAATTGCAGATGGGAATAGCGATTACTGATCTCATCGTTTATTCGATCCGATATAGAAGCAGGCCACAATCCAATGAATAATAAGGCCACTAAGATTAGGGAAGCAGGAATAATTTCTGCCCGAGACAAATCAGCAATTGGAGATTCTTTAGCATGCTTTCTAAGCTCTTCACTTTCTTGCCCGAAGAATATCTGGGCAATTGCACGAAGACCAAAAACCGCAGACAGAATAATCCCAAGTGCGGCCAACACTAAAAAGATTAGATGCTCATGGGACTCCCCGAGGGAGAGGAAAATTCCAAATTCTCCCCAAAAATTACCAAACCCCGGAAGACCAATAGTGGCCAAGGTTGCTGCAATGCAAAAACAGGCAAGCAAAGGAGTCTTTTCCCCCAAACCTCCAATTTCCTGCATTTCCAAAGTATTGGAACGCTTTCTCACGAAATTTGCTAAAAGAAACATCAGGGAAACTGAAAGACCGTGAGCACACATTAACATTACAGTGGAACCAACTCCCAAAACACTGCAAACACCAATACCCAAGAAACAATAACCCATGTGCATAACTGAGCCATATGATATCATGGATTTGAAATTTGTTTGGGCAACTGCAACCATTCCCACCAGCAGAATATTACCCAAAGCAAGCCACATTAGCCATGGGCTCCAAGCTAGTGCAGCCTCAGGTAATAAGGGAGATGCAATTTGAATGATGCCATAAAGACCAAACTTTTTTAAGACCCCAGCATGAAGCATCGATACCGAAGTCGGAGCTGTGTCATATCCACGTGCAGCCCAGGTATGAAATGGAAAAAGCGCAACTAATATACCAAAACCTAAGAGTAAAAGCCCGTAGATCTTAAAAGCTGCAGAATCTGTTAGACTGGATTGATCCAGGGCCGCAGATATGCTCGGGAAATCGAATTTTGGAGCATCTACCAAAATATTTAAGGCGACCAAACCGCCAAGAGAAATTAATGCTCCAAGAGTTAAATAAATGGTGATTTCCAAGGCAATACTTCGTCGATCTCTCCCGCCCCACAGACCGATCATGATAAAAGTTGGAATCAGAGCAAACTCATGAAAAAGGTAATAAAAGAAAATATCAACACTTGCAAAAAGCCCCATTAATCCAGCTTGCATGAGAGCCAGCAAAGCAAGATATAGGTGCATTCGCTCAGCCCCAGAATGCAGCGCAGCCAGGCCAGCTCCAAGACCAACTATCCCAGCCATGGCAAAAAGCGGACTGGAAACTCCATTCAATCCTAGGTGAAAAGTAATTCCAAGCTCCTGCAGTCCCATGCGATCGTAAAGAACTTCAAAATTATAACCAGCGGAACCATCGAAACGAAAGAAGAGTATGACTGCCGCCAGGCATGGAAAGCCAAACACCAGATAACCAAGTTTTTTCAGACTTCCCTCGTCTTTGGCGAAACCGCTAAAGAAAAGAACCGACCCGATGGCCGGAACAAGAATGGAACCGAGTAAAAGCAAAGCGTCTGAAGTCATGAACAATTAATTACCGACTAAACCGGCAGCATAAAACAGAAAGCCAAGAGTTCCTAAGATGAACCAAAAGGCGTAAGCGTGAATTTTCCCCACATAACATAGTTTGGCGAGCATCGAGAATAAAGCCGCAACACCAGCTGAACCTCGAACCATCAAACCAGAAATAAATAACAATTCCATCACTTCAATAAACCGGGCAAGTGGATCCTGTATTTTGGATAAATAAATCTGATAAATTTCATCGAAGAAAAGTTTGCTTCGGCAAAGCTCATAAAAGGCTGGAAATCGACGAGCCAACGGATCATCCTGCCGCACTTTTGAAAAGAGAGTCTTGGCAACCAATAGACCAACTATCCACGCTGAAGTTCCTAGCACAATCATCCACATGTGATGTGGAAGAAGTGAAACTGCAGATAAGTCAGGTCCTAAATAAGCACCTAACTGGTCGGGATATAAGGATTGGTAACCACCAAAAACAGAAAATACGGCAAGTACAAGAAGAGGCCCAGTCATCAGAAATGAATTCTCCTTCGCATCCTCTGCGTTCTTGGAACGCGCTTTACCCTCAAAGGTTATAAAGTATAAGCGGAACATGTAAATGGAAGTGAGAATTGCCCCAGCGTATAAAATTACAAAAATAGGCATATTGAAATTGTAAGCCCATAGCAGAATTGCATCTTTGCTAAAGTAACCGGATAGGAAGTTAACCCCGGAAATGGCCAAAACCCCGATCAAAAAAGTTAGGGCTGTTATGGGCATGCGTTTACGAAGCCCTCCATAATTAAAAATATCCTGTTCGTGGTGACATGCATGGATAACAGAACCTGACCCTAAAAACATTAGAGCTTTGAAAAAGGCATGTGTAGTCAAATGAAACAAGGCAACACCTGGGGCACCCAGACCAAACGCAGCAGCCATGTATCCAAGTTGCGAAAGAGTGGAGTAAGCCAGTATTTTTTTTACATCTCTTTGTACAAGAGCACAAAAACCAGCATACAAACCCATAGCTGCACCAAGGAAAGCAATTAATCCAAGAGCTTCCTCAGTAAAAAGAAAATCAATACGTAACAATAAATAAACTCCAGCAGCAACCATAGTGGCTGCATGGATCAAGGCAGAAACTGGCGTTGGCCCAGCCATGGCGTCTGGTAACCAGACATGCAGAGGAAATTGAGCAGATTTTCCAACAAACCCACAAGCCAAGGCCAAACATAGTCCAGTAGTTGCAAGGCTTGGAGAAAAGTCTGCCAAATCTGCAAGCTCACTCAAATTAACTGTACCATAGGTCCAATAAGTCAGGACTATACCGATAAGAAAACCAAAGTCCCCCACCCGATTGACAATGAATGCTTTACGAGATGCCTTAGCTGCTTCATCGGTCTTGAAATAATGGGCAATCAAGAGATAGGAACTAAATCCGACCAATTCCCAAAATACAAAGATCATCACCAAGTTGTCTGCAAGAGTAATCCCGAGCATGGAAAACATGAAAATAGAAAGGCCGCCAAAATACCTGGGACGAGCAGGGTCGTCTGCCATGTAGCCTAAACTAAAAATATGGATTAAAAAACCGACAAAGGCCACGATGAAGAGTAACAGCTTGGCTGGTGCATCAATTAAAAAACCAAAACGCAACTCCCATCCGCCCATAGCAAACCAAGTTGTATCCCAAGCGAGAGGAGTTGGATTGTCCGAGAAAATTAGACCTAGAGCTAGTACCAATATGCCACCCGCGGTAGAAACAGAAAGCAAAGAGGCTAAATTACCATTTTTACGAAGAAAGAGCAGAGTTACTGCTGCGGAAAGCAACGGTAAAAAAAGCATACTTAGGGCAATACTTATCATTAGTTAACTAATTTTTTAACAAGCCCATATCATCGGAAAGCACACTATTACGCTTTTTGTAAAGAGCGACAAGCAAAGCTAATCCAACTGCGACCTCAGCTGCAGCTACCGTCATTATAAAAAAAACAAAGATTCCACCGTCTAAATTACTGCCCACTCTGGAAAAAGTTAGTAGGGCAACATTTATTCCGTTAAGCATTAACTCTAGAGACATCAACATCAGCAGAACATTCCGGCGAATTAATAAACCAAGAAACCCAATACCTACGAGTAGAAAGGAAAGAATAAGAAAATGCTGTGGGGTAACTGATAGCATCATATAGACTACTTTAAATCCTCTCTGTCCGGGGTTTTCTTACTTAGAATTATCACTCCGACCATAGCAGCCAAAAGCATAAAACCCGAGACTTGAATAGGAAGCATATACTTGGTCATTAATCCATATCCAAAACTAGAAACCTTGGTAGAAAAAGGCAGACTATGTGAAGCTCCATCCTTGGATTCGCTCAATTCCGGCCAGATCGATTGATCTAAAGCTAAGGAATCATAAGAATTACCAAGGGTGAGCAAAACACCTACGAGCAAAACAGTAGCCAAAAGACCAAAAATACCCGTCTTGAAGTGACTTAACTTTCCTTTACCTGCCTCAGGACCAACATCAAGTAGCATAATAATGAAAAGAAACAAAACCATGACCGCACCTGCATAGACCAAAACCTGTAAAATTGCCAAGAAGAAGGACTCTAATAATACAAATAGGGCGGCCACTCCGACCAGTGATACGATCATAAACATCGCCGCAGATACTGGGTGACGGGAAAAAACCATAGACAGTCCTCCTCCTACAGAAAGGACAGCAAATAACCAAAATAACAAGTCAACCGCGTTCATAAAACTAGAAAATTTGTGTGTAGGGAAAAAGATTCATTTATAAAATTCAATGAGTATTCCCATCTGTTTCTGCCTCTTTCTTTTTATCCCATTTATAATGACGGTCAGGTATGGTGCCACCCAACTCATAAAGTTTTTCTTTATTATTAATCATTTCTTCGCGGGTAAAACCGGATGAGGAATATTCATCCTGCAAAAAAATGGCCTCTTCGGGACAAACTTCCTGGCAGTATCCACAATAAATACAGCGTAACATATTAATCTCGAATTCTTGGGGAGCTTTTTCCACATGTTCGCGATCATCTTGATCTTCGGGTACACTGCCCGGAGTTATGCGAATCGCTTTGGGTGGACATACAAACTCGCAAAGCTGACATGAAACGCACTTCTCCCGACCATTTGGATCTTTTACTAATGTAGGCACCCCACGATAGTTGTTTGGAATGACTGGCTTTTCTTCAGGATATTGTAAGGTTACCTTAGGCTTAAACATATTACTGAAGGTGGTCTTCAGTCCGGTAGCAATCTGTGGGAGGTAAGTTCTCTCAGAAAAAGAAAGTGGTTTGCGTTCCAATACTACTGTTTTGGCCATAATTGATTCAAAGGTTGGCGGCGGCATTTTGATCAATCACAGTGACGATCAATAAGTAAACGATCAGATTGACGAGTGCTAATGGCAACAACTTGCTCCATCCAAGATGCATGACCTGATCGTAGCGAAAACGGGGCAAGGTCCAACGTACCCAAATGAAAAAGAAGATCAAAAAGATGGTCTTGGCCAAGAACCACCCCACCCCAAGCAATGAACCGATCCAGTTAGCAGGCCAAGGGTCTTCAATAAAGGGAAGGAAATGCCAACCTCCGAGAAATATTACAGTAAAAATAGCCGAACCAATTACAATATGGGCGTATTCCGCAACAAAGAAAATTCCAAATTTAAAACTCCCGTACTCCGTATGAAATCCACCAACTAAATCTGTTTCTGATTCAGGCATATCAAAAGGCAAACGATTGGTCTCGGCAAATAGAGCAATGAGGAAAATCAAAGCAGAAAGAGGTTGTACCAAGAATAACCATGCGCCTCCAGATTGAGAATTTGCGATTGCAGATAAACTCAACCCAGACTCCGATGCACCTGGTGCACAAACCCACAAAAAGACAGGGAGTAAAGAAAGTCCCATGGCGAGTTCATATGAAATCATCTGAGCAGAGGACCTGATGCCGCCCAAGAATGAGTATTTGCTATTGGAAGACCAACCCGCGAGAGCAATGCCGTAAACTCCAAGTGAAGATACAGCAAAAACGAAAAGTATACCGACCTCCAGGTCTGCCAAAGCTAAAGTGGATACTGTACCATCGTTCCAATACATTTGCCCGAAAGGAAGAACCGTCATTGTGGTCAGAGCAGGCACAAGAGCAATCAATGGAGCCAAATAATAATAAAACTTGTTAACATGACCTGGCACGATTTCTTCCTTAAAAAGAAACTTCAGTCCATCCGCTAGAGGTTGAAACATTCCAAGTTTTTTTAGAAGTGGTCCAAAAATTGGAATATACTCGACGAAAGGTAGAACCGTTCGGTTTGGTCCCACCCTCCCCTGCATCCATGCACTAACCTTACGCTCGGCCAACACCGAATATCCAGCCATGGTCATAACAGCGCCAACCATCATGAACGCGAAAAAAACCTTTAAGCACACCTCAAACCACAAACCTTGGGGCATCCACTCCATCATGATGCGATAACTCCCGTGGGCAGATAATGAAGGGCTTCTTTTTCAACGAAGGAAAGATGCTCCCACTTTGATTCATCCAGTTGAATGGCACCCTTTTTGATTTTCAAAAAAGTAATCCCTTTAAGCACAGAATTTTCGGAAGAGCTCAATGCTTCCCAAATTTGATCCAACTCAGAAGGTGCAATGGAATCCTCGGAAAACAAATCAATTAAGCGAGCAAGGATTTTAAAATCAGTCATTAAACCAGCAGGACATGGAATTGCCTGATCGAAAGATTGAAGAAAAAAGGAGCGATTAATCAAACTGCCGGACTTTTCAAAAACGGTTAACCCAGGAAGCACTACTTCAGCGCAATCACTTGTCGAGTTTTGATGTGTTCCTAAAAATACTAACGGAACTTTTTTCAGGTGATCCTCATTCACTCCAGACTCCTTCAAATCTTCTCCCATTACTAGTAAAGCGTCAACATGTCCGTCGGCTAAAGATTCGTTTAAATCGTTCAGGTGATCGGAAGGATAATGATTGGTCAATCCTGCAACCAAAGCTCCTCGTAAGTTGGGGGTACGATCCGCTGAAAGTAAAATCCCATCGTCCTCTCCAAAGTGTCCGCGAATAAACACCTTGGCTCCAGTCTCCTCAACTAATCGCTTAATAAGAAACTGTTCCTCCAGGGAAGAATGACAACTTGCAACTACCCCGATTTTTTTGTTTTTCAAGGCCTCAAACGCTTGAGAAATCGCATCATCTAATGGAAGATCACTCCCTTGGAAAGAAGGCCGACGTATCCGGCTTTTTGCTTTTACCAGTTTATAAAGTTCACGTCCACTATCCGTCATCCAAGTATCATTCACCTGATCATTTCGACGAGGCGTGATGCGTTGAATCGTTCCTTCCCTACTCGATACTAGGGTATTGCAACCGGCACTGCTCTCAGTACACACACTTTTTGATTCCTTAAGGAACCAAACGCGCATTTTAAAACGAAAATCGGTACTGGTTAACGCACCAACCGGGCAAATATCGACAGTATTTAAAGAATAATTATTAGCTAACTCCTTACCTGGGAAGCAGGTTAAGGTTGAAAAACTACCCCGATCAACAAAGCCAAGTACATCGTCCTTAGCTACTTCTTGGGAGAATCGAATACAACGGGAGCACAGAATACACCTTTCATCATCCAATGTTACACGTGGCCCAAGTCGAGTTCGCTTAGGCTTAACATTTTTTCGCTCAACATAACGACTGTAACCTCGTCCATAATCAGTGGCAAACTCCTGTAACCTGCACTCTCCTGCCTGATCGCAAATAGGACAATCCAGTGGGTGATTAACGAGAAGAAACTCCATAATTCCCTCCCTACACTCGTTTACCAAATCAGATTCAGTTTTGAGGTGCATGCCAGGGGTTATATTTGTTGCACAACCAATAACTGGCTTAGGCACCCAACCGATTTTCGGGGTCCCATCTTCGTCTAAGATTGGTTCTCCACTTGCGCGGTCCCTCATCGGTGTACCCATTTCAACCAAGCACATCCGACAATTCCCAGCTACACTAAGTTTGGGATGGTAACAATAATGAGGCACTTCTTTGCCATGTAAGGCGGCAGCTTCTACCGCATTGATTCCATTAGGCACTTCAACCTCAATACCATTTAAGGTAATGTTAACCATCTCTTTATTATCAGGAGCAATCATCAGTTTTGTTAAATAAGCTGAAGAGATTTGGGGTCTCGCTCCTTCGGGGAGTCTGTTGCCTTACGAATAAAATCTTCCTTAAATTTCGTGACGAAACTCTGGGTCGGCCATGCAGCAGCTTCCCCAAATGCACAAATGGTACGCCCCTCTATTTGTTTAGCCACTGAAAGAAGTAAATCAGCATCTTCTTCGCGGGCACCGCCAGAGCACATCCGTTGTGAAATTTTGCGCATCCATAGAGAACCCTCGCGACACGGGGTGCACTGTCCACAAGATTCGTGAGCATAAAATGCATTAACATTGGCCATTGCTTCGACGATATCGACAGTGTCGTCCATTACAATAATCCCTCCCGAACCTGACATGCTTCCTGCAGCCATAGGCCCATCAAAATCCAGAGGTATATCCTCCAATCCCCAATCAAATTCAGTCCCGTCTTTGAGAGTACCGGAAAACCTTTCGTCCGCTCGCAAAACTTTGGCTGATGAACCGCCTGGGATTACCGCCTTTAGCGAACGACCCGGACGCAGTCCTCCACAAACATCAAAAATCAACTGACCAAGAGTCAAGGAACCACACTCAAATTCATAGTATCCGGGCTTCATTACTTGGCCAGAAACACACCAGATTCGTGTACCTGTGTTGTTAGGCTTTCCAATTTTAGAAAATTCTTCTCCACCCATTCCTATGATGTGTCGAACATTACAAAGGGTCTCCACATTATTTACAATGGTCGGGCATTGATAAAGCCCAAGGACAGCAGGGAAATAAGGTGGTTTAATTCGTGGATTAGGCCTTTTTCCCTCCAATGATTCGATCAATCCAGTTTCTTCTCCACAAATGTAAGCACCCGCTCCTCGATGAACCACAAGGTCGCAGGAATATTCAGAATCTAAAATATTATTACCGCAAAAACCTGCCTTCTTTGCTTCCGAAATTGCCCGCTCAAGAATACGGGCACCTTCATGGAATTCTGCTCTAATGTAAATAAATGCCTGCTTAGCTCCTATGGCAAAAGCGGTAATCATCATCCCTTCAATTAGCTGATGGGGATCTTTGTACATGATCTGCCGATCCTTAAATGTGCCAGGTTCTGACTCATCCGCATTACATATTAGGTAAATTGGTTTGCCAGATTTCCGATCAAGGAATTTCCATTTCATACCTGCAGGAAAACCAGCACCCCCCCGACCACGTACTCCCGACTTGAGAACCTCCTCGCCGACTTCTCCAGGTTGCATCGAAAAGGCTTTTTTTAAATTTTCATAGCCTCCCTCGCGAAGATAACAACCGATACGGTTTGAATAATTAGGGTCATCCGCATGTTTGAGGATAATTCTTCTTTCTTTTGGGGTAGAGACGCTCACAAAATTAAATCGATTAGTTTTTCGTTTCTTGGGTCAGAGAATCCTCATAGCTGTGAAAATCTTCGGACTCATCGAGTTTTCCGTCGATGAGAAGGTCAGCAAATTTTTCCGCAGTTTTCCCATCAATATTTTCATAAGTCTTTTCATCGACAATAACCACCGGTCCCTGCCCGCAATCTGCCAGGCATTCCATAAATTCAAGAGAATATTCTCCATCCTCACTCACATGCCCTTCTTTGATTCCCAATTTTTCCTCGAAAGTCTTACATGTTCCATAGGATCCGCGGAGTGCACAAGGCAATGTACGGCAGACCCTAACATGTTTGCGCCCCCAAGGCTTTTCCCGAAGCATGGGATAGAATGTAATAAGCTCCTTGATATTAATTGGTTGAAGTTCGAGTCGCCGAGCAATCCACTCACAGGAAGCATCATCAACCGCACCCAACTCGTCTTGGACCAAATGAATAACCATAAGAGCCGCACTTCTTTTTTCCGGATACTTAGGGACCACTTCGTCAATTTTAGATAAAGTGTCGTCAGAAAGATTGATTGAATTGTCCATCTTAACGATCACACTCCCCCATAACAAAATCAAGGCTTCCAAGAATTACAGTAATGTCGCTAAGCATATGCCCGGGAACTAGTTTTTCAAGAATGCTAAGATTGCAAAAGCTGGGTGCCCTAATTTTAAGCCTGTACGGTACGCCCCCACCCTTGGAAACCAAATAAAACCCAAGGGCACCCTTAGGGTTTTCTGCCTCAAAATAGGTTTCTCCAGCAGGAACTTGTGGCCCCTCAGTGACAATCATAAAGTTTTGGATCAATTCCTCCATACTCGTCATCACTTTTTCCTTCGGCGGTGCAAAAATTTTCTTGGCATCCTCAGCATACCATAAACCGCCGGGCATAGAAGCAATGACTTGTTTTACAATAAGTATGCTCTGCCTGACCTCTTCAATACGAATAAGATAACGATCATAACAATCCCCCTTGGTTCCAATAGGCACATCAAATTCGTATTTTTCATAACCGCTGTAAGGTTTATCCTTACGCAAATCCAAATCTACTCCACTGGCTCTAAGATTCGGCCCGGTCAAACCGTAAGCAATTGCATCTTCCTTCGAAATTGTTCCTATCCCTTCCGTACGATCCAGAAAAATGCGGTTTCTGGTAAGAAGTTTTTCAACCTCGTCAATGGCTTTTGGCAGTTCATCAACAAACTTCTCAACCTTGGACATCCAACCTTCAGGCAGGTCCCTAGCAACACCTCCTATACGGGTATAACTTGTGGTAAAACGAGCACCGGTAAGTTCCTCAAATAAAGTGTAAAGCTTTTCCCGTTCGGTAAAGGTATACATGAACGGCGTCCAAGCACCGGCATCCATACCAAAGACACCCATACCTAAAAGATGGCTGGAAATCCTGGCCATTTCACAGACTAATACCCGAATAGCCTCACAGCGTTCAGGCAATTTTAAACCAGCTAATTTTTCTACGGTAATTGCGTAGGCAACATTGTTCGCAAGAGGAGCCAAATAATCCAATCGATCCGTGTAAGGTACGAATTGGTTGTAAGTCATATTCTCGGCAATTTTTTCATCTCCACGATGTAAATAACCAAGAACAGGTTCACAACGGGTGATAAGATCACCATCTAATTCCATCAACAACCGAAGCACACCATGGGTGGTGGGATGAGATGGGCCTACATTCAAGGACATGCGCTCACCGTCCGCGTGAGCAGCAGCTTGGGCGCCGACATCGCCAATTTGAACTTCTTTTACAGTTGTACTCACAATGGTTTCTCGGACTCCTCGGTCCAACTTTCATCCTTAGCTCTAGGTTCAGCTTCGCTCATACGACCGTTACCTGAAGCTACAAATGGACCACCCATCATAGGGGCAGGGTCCACATCTGCTCCTGTTACTTCTGCAACATCAGCAGCTGGCAAAGGTACTTCAATTCCAGCAAGGGGAAATTCTTTGCGAAGGGGAAAATACGGATAATCATCCCACATTAAAATTCGTTTGAGATTGGGATGATCTGAAAACTTGATACCAAACATGTCAAAAGTTTCTCTTTCGTGCCAATTAGCCGCAGGAAAAACAGAACTAATCGATGGAATGGAGGGAGATTGGTTGTCTGGGCAAGCCACATGCAAACGAACATAAGATTTGTGAATCAAAGAATAAAGATGGAGCACAACCTGAAAACGACTATCTGCTTCTTCTCCATGATCCACAGCAGTTAAATCTACAAGCAAATCAAAGGTCTGATCATCACGAAGGTGTTTACAAAAACCTATCAATGAATCGGGCAAACAATCGAGGGTTAGGCAATCGTCTCTATGCTTAACAGAAATAAAATCCCGCCCTTCAAGAAGGGCTTTGACGAAATCATCGTCAATCATTCGATCAGGAGACTCCGGTAGATTCGGGTTTTTTCGACAGATTCTTGACTGACGATTCATTCCCGATTTTTCCCTGCAACTTCATCATCGCGTCCAAAAGTGCTTCCGGGCGAGGTGGACATCCACTAACATAGACATCTACAGGTACGACGTTATCAACTCCTTGCATTACCGCGTACGAACGGTACATTCCACCAGTCGAGGCACAAGCTCCCATGGCAACAACCCATTTAGGGTCACCCATTTGATCGTAAATTCTACGAACCACTTCAGCCATCTTATAGGTGACTGTACCGGCAACGATCATACAGTCTGATTGGCGAGGAGAAAAACGCATGACCTCCATCCCAAAACGCGAAATATCGTATCGGGAAGCAGCGGATGCCATTAGCTCAATGGCACAACAAGCAAGCCCCATAGGCATGGGCCAAACCGAGTGCTTCCTGATCCAATTAATCACTGAATCTGCACGGGTTACAATAACCTCGCCCTCTACTTTGCTGTTATAACCGACCTCGTTGGAAATCATTAAGCTTTTTCTAGATGATTTAGCGAAACAAGCAAACCTCAAAAATAATCCCCTTTAAAATCTATAAGTTTTCTAATCAATATGAGTAAGATAGGTTCTTTTGAACATTGACGGGGAGTTCATACTCCTTCATATCAAATTGCTTCGTTTTAGTTACAAGGAGAGGTGACAGAGTGGCCGATTGTGCAGCATTGGAAATGCTGTGTACCGCAAGGTACCGCGGGTTCGAATCCCGCCCTCTCCGCCATTCCTTAAATTAGATAACGAAAGAGTTTTTAAGCTTCCCGAACGAAAACCTTGGCATTGTTACCAAAACTTGCCTCAGCCATATCTAAAGTAGCCGGTGCAACGATTGGATCGGTAGAAGATGGAGCGACTGCTTGGCCAGAAATTAAGACAGCAACCTTGCCGTACAAATTAGTTGACTCGCCATCTACTGGGGCGATTACTTCACCTTCATTTAACCACCTGCGCATTTGAATCTGACTCCAGCCATTGTAGGGTTCTTTAGCTCCCAAAAGGTTTTCCGCAAAACGCATTGCAGCAGTTTTCCAAAGGCTTCCCGACAGTTCCGGAGAATCAGCCATGATTGCTTGCATCGATTCAGTATTTAACCATAGAGCATTAACCGTAGAATCAGCAATCACGGTAGCAGTTCTGGGAACTCCGGCCAAGACGGCCATTTCTCCAATAACCGCACCTCTACCCATGATGTCGACCACGACATCCCCAATGGACACCTTGACACTTCCTCGCGTTATCACGATCAAACCATCTCCAGAGTCTCCTTGCTTCATTAAAGAATCGCCTGAGTTATAAACCTTGGTTTCGGAAGCATCTAATATTTTTGAAATGACTCCATCACTCATACCCTTAAGCCAAGTGACTTCCTGAAGGACCTCATCGGGCTTTGGTAGCCTAAGTTCTAGAGGCCTCTCCATTACATCTTTCATCCTCTCCTCCACAGCTGTAATCATTCTATCTGCTTCATCGGCTTCAAGCATCCCATCGACACGCATTTTCTTAATAGAAGAGCGTTCATGATTAAGCACGGAACGGATGGCATCTTTAGTCTCTATACCCACGGTTACTTCCGGATAATTCTCATGCATATTGCGAATATACTTCAATCCGCGTAAACGATTTTGGCGTATCTCATCCTTAAGTTGACGGGCTGTTTTTTGCTGTTTCTCCAAATCTCCACTGTCATCTAACTCGCGAACCATAGAATCAACCATTTTGGCCATCGCCTGCTGGGCAATTACAAAAGCCTTAGCCGCATCATAACCTATCGTTATCCTGTCAGAAAAGTACCTCTTCAATAAGGGAATATCCTTTAATGCCTCGCTTAGCTTACTAACTGTACAGATATCATCTAGGTAAGTACGTTCGGTCATGGGGACCTTGCCTTGAAAATCAAGAAACTCACTTAAATTGTTATCCAACTGAGCAACTGCAGTTGCGGAAAGTAATCCTGACCTGAACTGCGCCCAGTAACTGCTTCTCTCTTTCTCCAAAAGTCGCCTACGAGCCTCGGCCAATGTATCCATGCTTGCTAGTTCATCGGCAGTTAACGGATAACTTACGGGATCGGGCAAATAGTTCCTGACCAAGCCCCAATTTGCACCGCTTAAAAAGCGATCATCTTTAAGAAGGTCCATTTCTTGCTCACAGACATTCGATATGTTGCCCGTGGCGTTGGAAAACATTAATTTTTTTACTGCGGGCAATTCTGTCAGTCCAAGTTTATTTACCAATGCTTTGATAGTCGTGGCATTGACCAAAAGAGTAAGCAAAACGATACCAGATATAAGGAATAGGAATTGATCGCGTACACGTGACGAAATTCCAACCAAAGACGCACTTGCGATCGCTCCATTTCCTTCGCCAAAAATAAGAACCTTTTTGGCTCCGCTTGATAAATCTTCTCGAATTTGGGAAACAATCTTAGAATCTTTCTTTCCGAGAATTTCCTCTGATAATTCACTGGATTGAGAAATTCCCATAATGCGACCATTGGAAACCTCAGCCTTGGCAAAAGAATTCGCCGCCATTCCGTATAAATTCAAGTCTGGGTTGGTTCCTGCATACGAACGAGCCTCATCAGAATCAACCACGAAAACAGAAGTTGTTTTTGCAGAATATCCGCTTCCCCCCTCAGTTATTTGAAATTCATACCTCAGGCTTTCTGAATAAACCACCAAAGCTAAAGCCAAGCCAATTGCACCACGCAAAGCACCCCACCAAACCACAATCGCATCTTTTCCAGGAAGTCCATAACCCGCTTTTTTCATAAACGGATAAAACATACCCATGTTGATCGCCCGAACGACATGAATGATTATATAAATTAAGAATAAAATGAGGAAATCCATTCCCGTAGGTTCTGCTTTTTGGGCAATTACCACCCCAACAACGATGAAGATGATTACATTTGCCGCAAAGGCAGTGAATTCCCAAAACTCGTGCATAAAATGCTCGACCTCTGGACTAATTCTTGTCCTTCCCACTCCAGCCATAACGATACCCAATGCGACTAGGCCAAGAACTCCTGAGACATGGAAAAAATGTTCACAAACAAAGAAAACTGCATAAGAAGCTACTAAAACTACGGTTATTTCAATCAACGGATCGTTAAAAACTTTCCTCACCCATAAAATGGCAATTAATCCCAGAAATACTCCAACTAATCCACCCGCTGCTCCGATTTTACCAAAGCCGATTGCAGCACTTCCAATAAAACTGCCTGCACCGAGGAATTGCTCAGCGCCCGTAACCACTCCGATCAAAAGGACAAAGGCTACAATTGCGGTTCCGTCATTAAGCAAAGATTCACCCTCGATTAAAGTTCCCAATTTCTTACTAGCACCCAAGTCCTTGAGCAGAGCAACCACTGCAACAGGATCCGTGGCACTAACCACGGCCCCGAACAACATAGAGGCTAGGACCAGAAAGGCCCCGTTATCCACATTCCAGTCTTCTAGGACTCCTCCTGGCCCTCCAAAGGCCGAAACCAATCCCATAAAAGCAAGCCCGGTCATAACAGTAGCTGTCACAATACCTGGTCCTGCCATATAAAAGGCATTGACGAAAGATTTTTTAAAGGTGTGAACATCCAAAGCAAACCCAGCCTCAAATATGAGAATGGGCAGGAAAACATACAAAATGAGATGTCCATCCAAGTTTCCGCCCCAAGATATAGCTCCACTAAGGGTATCCACGAACTTGGCCCATAAACCTGAGGCTTGCTCAATACCATGACCATCTCCATGAGAACTTCCGCCATGCGGTCCGTAGGCCCGATTCAGTCCACCCATGGCCAAACCGATGAGTAATAAAAGAACCGTAAAAGGAAGAGGAATTCGTTGCAGGAAATGCCTAGTGGCTGCACCGATAATCAACGCAACAATTAAGAAAAATAATCCGTACAGATAACCGCTGTCACCAGAGGAGGCCAAAACATGTGTAAAACTTAATGAAGTCATAATTATGAGTAGTTTAGAAAATTAATTACCTCGTAGCAGACGACTAGGAAATGGCCTGGTCGTCGGATCTACAACAGAGGATTTTTCTGAATTTATCTTATCTGGTGTTGGAATGGTTGTAGAGGGAAATTCATCCGAGTAAACGGACAATCTCTTTGGCTTTCGACCAAGAAGTTCTTGCAGGGGAAGCGAGTCTGTTACTTCGTAGCCCTTTTTCTTGTATGAAAGATTCGAAGTATCGTTTGAAAACTGGGCTAAGGCATTTGATGGTTGAGTCTCGTTGTTAATTTCAAAAACTTCAGGTTTTTTAGCACTACCCACAGTCGCATCAAAGGTTTTACCAATGAAGAGTTTTTGAGATTCAGAAACACTTTTCAACGAATCTAAAAAACTCTGACTATTCGAAAAACCAGAGATAAGAAATGATGTCTCAAATAAATTATGGAGATCCACAACTAATTTATCGCTAAATACATTTTCTGTTAAATTGGTAAAAACAATCTCTCCAGGAAGAATAGAAGCCGAACTTTTTCCATTGAGGCTCAAAATAATCTTTCCAAGTACACCAACGCATTTAAAACCACCATTGGGTTCTAAATTAATCAAGCAAGAACCTGCACCGGACAAACGAATTGAGGCCTCAGGGCCTTTAAGATTTATAACATTTGTAATTTTACGAGATCGTACAAATATTGAGCCACTAAATAATTCAATGCTTTGCTCTTCACAAACAAAAGCCGTGGATGAACCGAACCTAAACTGATAACCAGCAGCAAGTGTCTCAATTCCACTTTTAGGTCGAACAGACAACTTAGTATTAAATGGTAAAAAAGTGGCTTGGTTGACGGCCTTCGTTTTTCCGGATTTATCGGATAAAGAAACCCCATCTCCCAGACTTGCAACTAGGAGGTGAGAAACCTTACCCAGGACGGAACTTCCTCCAATCAGAAAAATCGAACAAGCAATAAGGCAAATCTTCATCCTCATTGTTCAAAGATAATTTATCAGGCAGGTCAAACAATCAAAATTTTAAGACCTTCGTAATCTGTGGCAATTCTTTAGATTACGATCTTTACTCCTCGCCGTAAATATGATGGTACATCCAAGTCTTCACCCTCATACATATTCCTACTGGGAAGGTCGTCAAATATACCTCTTTGGTTCTCTGCTTCCATAAAGAAAAAAGTGTTTTGTTCTTTATTATCACTTTTCCTTCCTCTCTTCTTCCGAGTCGCCATGGAGGAAGTTTTTTCCGGACTAGTATTTGTAATTTCTAATTTAGAACGATGAGACTGTTTAGGATTCTTACCCAGCTCCAATACTTGTTGAGCGACCGGAGCAACATCGGCAGTGGGAACCAAGGGATCTAACGAGGTGACTCCCAAAATGGTGATTTTGACCTCCTCTCCAAGATTCTCATCAACATGTGCCCCAAAAACAACATCTTCTCCGGCCTTAAATGAATCCCTGATCTCTTTGGATACGGATTGTAAACCGGACATACTTAAAGAGGTTCCACCCTGTATAAAAATAAGCAAAATATCTGCAGCCTTTGATACATCAGGCATATGTAACATCGGACAAACGAGTAAATCTCTTAAGGCTTCGCGCAAACCTTCTGTCCCACTCCCCTTTCCATAGCCAAAAAGCGTCCGTCCACCTCGGCCTGAAAAAACTTTACGCAGGTAGGAAAAATCAACATCAATCATCCCCTTTTTAAATACTATGTTGCAGATTGCAGCTATGCCCCTGCTGACATTTCGCCCTGCTTCAGCAAAACATTCCAAGGCGGTGGAGTCTTCACCTCCCATTTGTAAAAGTGAATCATTAGGTAAGGGAATCACCGCATTTGCATGCTTTCGTAGTTCAGACAAGCACTCCTCTGCCTGGGCATGTCGCGTCTTTTCCCAACTAAATGGCAAAGGAGTAAAAGCGAAAACTAACGCTCCATGTTCACGGGCTAACCTCGCAACAACCGGAGCCGCGCCTCCTCCTACTCCACCTCCCAGACCAGCAAGAAGGAAAATTAAATCAACTCCTTCCAACTCTTTCCGAATTTTGTCTTTTTCTTCTTCTGCCAACCTTTTACCTAGGTTGACATCTCCCCCTGTACCCATTCCACGTGTGTGCCTTCTACCAAATGTGAGTTTTTGAGAGGCAAGAGAATCGGCCACTGCCTTAATATCAACATCAATGATCAAATTATCTACAAAGTCAAAATTATCGAAGCGCAAACCATCGACTAACGATATACCTGCCCCACCAACGCCAATGACCTTTGCCCTAATTCCAAAGGAATTATTATTTAAGCTGGAATCATCATTTGTTTCAAAGAATGTTTCTTGATTCGTGTTCATATTATATTGACTGGGGTGTTTCTAAATTAACGCACTAAATGGACTTTCAAATGGTTTTTAGATACCGATGAGCCCACCAAGCTTTTTAATAAATCCAGAATTGGTTGGTTTATGCTGCTCTCCTGGTAATCCGTGATCCTCCAGACCATAATGTAGGAGTCCTAGAACGGTGGAGTTTTCAGGTTGGGCAAGTTCATTGCCCAACCCGGATGGAAAATTGGCTTTAGTCACCGGCACGCCCAGAACCTTAGAGGCCAATTGCTCGATACCCGGCAATCGCGAAGCTCCACCCGTTAGCAAAACGCCAGCACCCAATTCAGAAGTATCAAGCAAGTCGCCTAGCTCTTTACTGATAATTTCAAACAGTTCAACGACACGAACATGTATAATATCGGTCATTGTTTTACGTGGCACTTTACGGTCACCAATCGTTTTGTTTCCAATTATCCATAGTTGTTGGTCTACATCTGAAGGATCCGACTGGGCCTTTCCGTATTCAAGTTTAAGTTCCTCTGCGTAAGGCTCTAATACCCTCAGCCCCATTGACAAATCCCCTGTAAGATGATCGCCCCCCACCGGAATCACTCCAGTGTATGCAACATTTCCATTACGATAAAGGGCAAGATCCGTAACACCGGCTCCCAAATCAATAACTAGAACGCCCGCCCTCCTCAGGTCAGGTCCTGCAACCATAGTCGAAGATGCAATCGAGGATAAAATAAGATCAGCCACTTCCAATCCATAATTGTGTGCAAGGTCGAGGTTCATTCTAATTGCTGATTCATCTCCCTCAATCGACCAATAAATAAGTTCTACTTTTTTCCCGATCATACCGACAGGGTCTTCCACGGAACGGCCATCCAATTGAATAGGCATTCTAACATGATGGACATAAGATCTCCCGGATGCAGGTTGTTTGCGCTTTGCTTCATTGGCAGCGGTTTGTAAATCATCAACTGACACCCGACCATCGGGCGACGCAACATTTGCACTTCCCCTTAAAAAAGAACCTTTTATATGTGCACCAGTTTGGGCTAGGTATACAGAGTCAACGGTTGTTCCTGACATTTTCTCCGCCTCTTCCAAAGCCGCGTGAACGCTTGAAGCGACTTTTCTAAAATCTACAATCTCACCCTTGCGCATACCTTCGTTTTTCCGAACAGATTTGCCCACAATATTAAGAGATTTCCCCTCGGTCACTTCCCCCACTAATGCTTTAGCACAAGAAGTTCCAATTTCCACGGCACCAATTATTTTACTCATAGTATGTACAGGTTAAAATTAAATGCGGACACCTCTAGATTTTGGCAAAAACAGAACGGCCATGTGACAGATCAATTGAATGAATTGAAGAAGCCTGAGAAAAATTTGGTTCATCCAGCAAATAGCGCAGCCTTTTTAATTGGTTCGCATAATTGGATGGGTTAAAGCGGATTCTATTAATTCGATTGGATTTGATGGTAATACTGGCACCGGGGTCGTTATCGTAAGGGCGATTATAGGAAACGACTGACCAGTCTCGATATAGTTCTGGATAGTCTCTCCTCGCCAACTCCAAAAGCGGTGCAACAACTGGAATACCTTTCAGTTTTTTAAAACCTTTTCCATCAGGGGTCTTTTCGATAAGGGAAGCAGGAATATGTAAAGAGGGAATTAACCTAAGCATTCCCTTGCTGTAACCCTCCCCCCGGTAAAGAGAGCCGTCAGATGAGACAAGCCAATCGAGGTAGCCCTTTTTTTTGTCGCTGAGCCTTAAAACTAGCATAGGAACCCGTTCTTTTATTTCGACAACCAAGGTGGATGGAAAACTTCTGCTAATTCGTGCAGATGAAATTTGTTCTTCTTTCAACAAATTTTCATGAAGTTTTTCCAAATCCACTTCAACCAATGAACTTCCCCTTAAGGGACCCAACCAGTTAAGAAACCATTCATGATTAAGGGGACCAGAAGAACGAAAAACTATTTGGTTTATTGGCAAAGATGGACCAATATAATCTTTTTTACCAACATCGGTCCGGGCGTCTTTATCTATTTGTAGATACAAAAACGAGAATAAGAAGATTAGAATAGCTGCACCAAAGATGAACCGAGCAGCCACGGCCAATCTTTTTCTTCCCACAACTCGAGAACTTGACTTTCGTGAAAACTTAGGCTTCAGGTTCCTCCAAGTTGCAGGCATTACGAGATCATTCTTTTTGGCTTTACTCATGGGATTAGGCTGCGTGGTTATTGACCCTGGAAGACGAATTAAAAAACCTCTCCAGTCCAGAACTTATTAATTTACGCGTTAATTGATCGAAATTATATCCTGACGAACTAGCACTTTTGGGGAGTAAACTCGTAGGAGTCAGACCCGGCAGTGTATTGATTTCCAAAAAATGGGCATTCCCGTCTTCGCAAATTATAAAATCGATTCTAGCAAAATCTCTACACCCGCAAGCTTCAAAGGAACTGATGGCAAAACTTTTGATTTCATTTTCAATTTCTTGATCAAGGACTGCAGGAAAACGATATTCTGTGGCTCCCGATGTATATTTTCTTTCGTAATCATATACCCCTCCCGTGGGAATCACTTCAACCACACCAAGTGGATGATTTTCCAAAACACCAATGGTTACTTCACGACCATAAACTCGTGACTCAACCATCCAATCTCCTGGGCTTAGTTCATCCAGCTGTTTTTCCAATTCGCACAAACCCGAAATTAAGAAAAGGGAAACACTGCTACCTTGAGCAACAGGCTTGATTACTAAATTTTCTCCAAGTTTATCTATTAACTCATCCGCATTACATTGAGCAGGGTCATTAAAATGAAAACTTTTGGGAACGCGTACCCCCACATCAGAGACACATTTTTTGGTAGCTATTTTATTAATACATAAACGGCTCGATTGCGTAGCACTTCCACAATACTCTAAACCAGCCGAATCCATGAGTGATTGCAACTGGCCGTCTTCTCCAAACTCACCGTGAATAACGGGAAAAACCAAATCGGTTAACGGGTTCAATTCGGATGGAAGAGCATTTTTATTAATGTCTACAAGCTTCGTCTTGTAACTCGTGGACAAGGATGCAGCCAGTGCTTTGCCAGATGCAAGGGATACATTTCGCTCAGGCCCGGTACCACCAGACAGGATAACAATATTAGGTTCTAAATTCATAGGATATACAATTTTTAATCAGGATAAATATTGGTTCCAAGACTCGCCCAGCAGGTTAACTTCGGGTTCCAAAATAACACCCTGGCTCTCCTTCACTCTCTTTTTTACGCGCTGGATTAATTCAATGACATGGTCAGAGGTCGCCCCCCCATGATTAACGATAAAATTCCCATGAATTTCTGATACTCCAGCGCCACCTACTTTCTCGCCCTTTAATCCTGCCTGATCAATGAGCCAGCCCGCTGGATGGTTTTCAGGATTACGAAAAACACAGCCTGAACTTGCCTGCTGAGGTTGATTTTTTCTGCGTTTCTTAGATAATTGATCGATAATATTGCGAATCTCCGAGTGTTGGGCTTTTCCCTTAGCTCGAAGTTTCGCACGCAAGGCAATGCCTTCATAGGCTTCCCGACAGTACCTGTAACCAACTTCAAGCTCATCGCCTGCAATTTGACTTACTTGTCCATCCGGCATCAGAAACTTCACCCACTCCACCATATCAAAAATTTCCCACCCCATCGCTCCTGCATTCATTCGAAGGGCACCACCCAAGGTTCCTGGGATACCTTCGAGAAATTCAAATCCCTTCAAATTTTTAAGGCAGGCGAATTTGCATATTTCCTTCAACCTGGCACCGGCACCAACAATGAGGGTATCTTCGCTTCTTAAATCAATGGTCTTCCAATAGTCTCCACGCAACCTAATTACCAAGCCCCCAAATCCCTGATCTGGGACAATTAGATTGGAACCTCGACCAAGCATCGACCTGGGTAATTCAAAAAAATCACATGCCTCCAGCAGGGTGGTTAAATCCTCTGTATTAGCCGGTTCGCAATACCACTTCGCACCTCCGCCAACACCCATGGTTGTCATGGCACCGAGGGGAGCATTTTCAACTAGTTTAGTTTGCTCAGAGATCCGCCCTTTTAAAAAATAACCAAACGCGTCCTGCTTGACTGCTCCAGCGGTTTGCCAGGCAGAAAAAGCGTGAGCCCACTTCCATAAATCTCCGGCACCGACAAAAAGTACTTGGTCCTTCGCCAATTCTGATGGTTCTCCAAGTGCAAGCCTAAGATCCCGAAAATGGGTGTATACTTTTGCCGTTTCTCGAAGCCTAGGTGGAAGGTATCCATTTAAAGACTCAACAGTTCCTGACCGATCATAGGGTTCAAATGCAGCATAAGTTTGTAACAAATGTAGTTCATCGGCATGGGACAGCTCATCTGCAAAAGATGGTGCCAATGCTTTGGTACGGGAATATCGATGAGGTTGAAAAACTACTTTCAATTTATGATCGGGGAAAAGCTGCCCCCTCATCCTTAATAAACTGGCAATTTCTGTAGGGTGATGAGCGTAGTCCTCAATGACGACCCGCTGACTGGATTCAAAAAGTGTGCTTTGACGCCTCTCCATACCCGGGAATTCTGAGAATTGAAGGTTGGTAATATCAACCCCCAAGGCTTTAGCTGTCTGACGAACGGCTCGTTCATTAGCATCAAGAAAATTTGCGGCTTCTTCCGCATGTTTGAATGGATAAAGTTGTTTACCCTTTAATTCACGGGTCATTCCATCCAGCGGATTTGTATCAGCAAAAACAACCGTCCTCTTAGTCCTTAAAAGTAAACTTTTGAGAGTTTCAGCAAAGGAACTTTTTTCTTTGTAAAGGTCTACATGGTCCCAGTCACAATTTAAAGCAACCGTCATCCAGGGTTTAAAGCCATCAATCGAACCATCACTTTCATCCACTTCCATCACCACCCATTTTGAGTTTGAATAAAACCCAGATGGCAGATGAAAATCTTTAAACTGTGCGCCGACAAGGTAGGAGGTCTCAAAACCACAATTCTTAAGTGCCCAGACTAACCTTCCCGTCACACTGGATTTCCCATGACTTCCAACCACCGCAATGATTCGTTTTCTAGCAAATAATTCGGCAAGGAAATCACCCCTTCGATAAAGAGGGATACCCATCTTCTGGAACTTGGTAAGACGAGAATCATTTTTTGAAACTGCAGACGAATGGACAATACAATCGGGAATTTTGATTGGGTTTAGCTCATCGATAATCTTAACGCCAAAACTTAATAGGTGTGAACGAATGGGCTCAGAGAAACGATCATCAAAGGCTTCCACCCGTACGCCTGCACCCCGAAGATAAAGGGCTAATGGAGCCATGCCCATACCGCCAGCACCGAGCAAAAGTACTTTTTTAGGTCTTCTCACAAACTTAGCTCCATGAGTTCGGTGCCTGGTTCGGATCTCTTATTAATACGCAAACTCTTTAATACATCCTTCGCTAACCTTTGAGAGACATCGTCTTGATCAATCGAATATAAATTCCGACGTAAGACCGCACGAAATTCTTCGTTGAACATAACTTCGCGCACTTCCGATAGAAGCTTATTATTCATACCTTCTTCCAGGCAAACCACTCCGCCACCCTTGGCTTCCAAAAAATTGGCATTGGCTTGCTGATGGTTGTCCGCGGCATAAGGATAAGGGATGAGAATAGAAGGCACCCGACAACGCACAATTTCAGCAATTGAACCGGCACCTGCACGGGAAATAACGAGGTTCGCAGAAGACATTAAAATGTGAATTTGATCACTAAAAGCAACAAACCGACTGGTTACTGTCTCCCCCCCTACACCCTCTAATTGAACAACACCGGAACTCTGTTCATTCATTCCAGTAAGACAATAAACTGATACCCCATCATTAGCTAATTCTTCTAAATTGTTTTTCACCCAATTATTTAAGGAAACCGCCCCTTGGCTTCCTCCAAGAACAACCAATAATCTATCCGACATCGAAATCCCAAGACACTTCCTCGCTCTCTCCATGGGAATCCTTCTAAAATCTGATCGTAGCGGATACCCAATATTAGAAATTTTTTCGGTCGCAACCCCGGGCAAACTTATTCCAATGGGCAAATAAACTCGGTTGGCACGATTAGCCAAAAAACGCACCGCTTTACCCACAACCCTATTGGCCTCATGAATATGAAAAGGAATTCCTGTCGTACGAGCTGCCAGTGCAGGTCCAAAGGATGAAAACCCCCCAAAGCCAATAAGTACATCGGCATCCACTTTACGAAAGAACCTTCGGGAACGAATAAAAGAAAGTAGGAACCCCTTAAGGAATCTAAACAAGCCCAAAGGTGTACGAATAAAGGGTGCACCCGGCATAGCAATGAAGGTCAATTCCGGATACTTAGAAGCGAGGCGCGAGTCCACCTGTTTTTGGCTGATAAATAGCCAGGTTGGGCAACCCAGCTCTTCTAAGCTTTGGGCGAGTGCGATACCAGGTGTAAGGTGGCCTCCTGTTCCTCCACAAGCTATAACTATGTTCTTCATAATTCCCTTGCTTGAATAGGTGAAGGATTGTCCTTCTTTCTCATCACATTGATAACCAGTCCAACAAATATAAAAGTTACCACAAGGTTGGACCCCCCATAGCTTATAAAAGGAAGGGACATCCCCTTGGTTGGAAGACAACCCGTAACCACACCAATGTTAATGATTGCTTGCAAAACCACGAAAAGCAGGGCGCCCATTGCCAATAGGTATTCATGCATCCTTGAAACTTGTCTTAATTTCAAACCCACAGTGAAAAACAATAATAAAAAAGTTAGAAGGATCGATATAGTGGTGAGCAAACCAAGCTCTTCTCCAATAACTGGAAATATAAAATCAGTATGAGCCTCGGGTAAAAAATACATTTGTTGACGCCCCATGCCCAAACCAACTCCTTCAATACCTCCTACACCAAAAGCGAGCATTCCTTGCCATAATTGATAGGCACTGTCATTGGCATTAGCCTCAACATCAAGGAAAGAGGTAACGCGCCTTATACGGACAGGATCAAAATATACTAAAATAGAAAATGCTGCCACCGCAAGGCCAGCCACCGGTAGGAGCCACCTTAGACCAACCCCAGCTTGAAAAAGTAATGTCGCACCCACAGCTCCGCACAAAAAACAAGTACCGAAATCGGGCTGCAAAAGAATAAGCAAACAAACCGAACCAATAATGAGGGATGGGATGAAAAACCCTTGAACAAAACTTCCAATCTCTCGTTGTTTATCGGCAAAATATTTTGCCAGCAATAAAACTAATCCAATCTTTGCAAATTCTGAAGGCTGTACCCGCAAAGACCCAAGACCTATCCATCTTTGAGCCCCGTTTACTTTAACCCCAATTCCTGGAATGAGAGTAAGTACCAAGCCCAGCAAGCAGAGGGCAAAAATAATGTAGGTGCGGTTTCGCAACCAATCCAAGTCAACAAAGGAAACATAACCGCCAACAATTAGAGATATAAGAACCCACACAACCTGTTTAACCAATAAATCTTGAGCTCCACGTACTGCCCCAGCACTGAAAAGCATGACCAGACCAATCATCGTTAGACCGATCGACGCAACGACGATATACGCCGTCACCCAGTTGGTAGTCCTATTAAACGCTCTTACTTCTGCCAATCGAACCTCCCATTTCCACCACACACATTACAAGCTATGACAACATCAAGGAGCATCGATAATTGGTCGATCCTCGTTGGATGAGTCGTTGAAAAAGTCTTGCAAGCTTGCCCCCTCATCATTGGGAGCTACATTCACTTCCTTAGTAAAATCTATTTCTGGAGAATTCGACTGCGAATTGACCGAACCCTGAGAAACGATTAGCGGCTGCCCGGCACGAATTAAGCTAGGATTGGTAAGCCCATTCCACTCCATAATTTGACCAACTGACACACCGTATATCGAGGCAATACGTGAAAGGTTATCTCCTTTTTTAACGATATGAGTACTCGCACCAAGGGGAACCACTTTGGGGGCAGGAACTTCTGTAGTTCCGGTTGCAATATATGAAGATCCATCTGGTATTCTTAACTTCTGACCAGGGCGGATAATGGAAGACATCGACATATTGTTCGCTTTAAGTAAATCCGACAAACGCAGGCCATGTTTACGGGCAATTCGAGAAAGAGTGTCCCCTTTTTCTACAGCGTATGAGTTACCAGTTAAACCAGATTCAAAATTACTCGGTTCTTGTGACGGTTGAGGCAAAGACAATCCAGGAGTATTTACACCGGGAATCATAATTTCCTGACCGATCGATAAGCGTCCGCTTTGATTAAGATTGGGGTTAGCGTCCAATAATTTGGTCAAAGGCACGCCATTTTTTCTGGCAATTCCCCAAAGAGTATCTCCCCGTTCAACTTTGTAAATTGCAAGATCTGAAGGGCGTAAATCAATAGGAACAGGCTTTTGTTCACGAGGAACTATAATCGATTGAGTCGAAGGTACACCCGGTTCTTCGGGCACGATTAATCCTCCAGGAACGGGTCGTTGAGGTGCCGCAAATTCATTAGCAGAAGAAGTTTCTTTAACCTCTAATGGCTTCTGAATACTGGAATCTTCGACTCCTTGATTAAAGGTTTGCTCAGGGGCATCCTCGACTGCGGGTGGAACATCCGCACCAAGGTCTTTTGCCTTTCCACCTGTTGTCTGACAACTTGGTTGGAACATAACCAGAAGAATAACTCCGACGTGAAGCGAGAGTACGATACCGAATACTTTTGATAGTTTCATTTTTCTTAATAGCTGATTTGCAAATGGGTTACAGGTAATTTCGTATCCTCTTGAGAGGACCTCTTCAAATCGAAAACGAGAGATTTAAAGGAATTTCCTCTTACTGAATAATTCGAAAACATATCAAAGCTGGAAAAACCGGGACTAAAAAGTATTTTTTGCTGCCGTACAGCAGCCTGAAAAGCCAGATGAAGTGCGTCTTTTAAACTTTTGCAAATAGTGGACTTAATTCCCCTCTCCACGAGGCATTGATTGAGTGGCAAACTCATTTCACCAATTAAATAAGCTCCTGCTAAATAGGGCTTCAATGATTTTGCAAAATCACCCGCTTGCTGACCTTTATTTCTTCCACCTCCTATCCAAATTATTTTTTCTGAAAATGACCTGCAGGCTGCGACAACCGAGGCCAAGTTGGTCGACTTTGAATCATTCCAAAAACTTACCTGATTAACAACGTCAACTTTTTGCAGACGATGGGGTTCTGGTTGATAGCCTTCAAGTGCTTCGAAAAATTGTTTATGAGAAATCCCAAGTTCAGAAGTCCATTGCAAGGCAAAGGCCAGGTTTTCAGATTGTGGAACACTCTTAAAGAAAGAGTCTACATACGAAGGGATTTCTTTTTTACCCAGAGTTTGGACTACCTTAAAATTAGGATTTAAAGATATTCCAAACTTTTTGGCATTCGATACAACTGATTCTCCAATCCAAACATTGTTTGAGTTTTTACACCCATTAGCCAATTTCAACTTGGCTAAAAAATATTCCCTTTCATTTAGATGATAATCCAAATGGTCTGGAGAAAAGTTCGTCCATAAGAGCGAATCCAGCCTAAGGACAGTAGAGTGACAAGCTTGAAAAGAACTGGTTTCGAGAAAAATATTTTTTCCTATCGTTTCCCCATTAGTTTCTGCACTCGATAATGGATAGCCAATATTTCCCAATGCTATGCTTGGAAGGCCCAGATTATTAGCAACATGACTTAAAATAGTAGCAACTGAGGTTTTGCCATTGGTTCCGGTTATGCCGACTAAAGCTACTGCTCTTGAAAAGCATACACCAAGATCAAGTTCTGTGATTATCGTTTTTCCCTCTTGTTCTGCCAGCTTGATCCATTCATGACTGGGAGGAAAACCAGGACTCGTAATGACCAACGAACAATTGCGTGCATTTTCACGACTAAACCATTTGTCTTTTTGATCAAAAATGTCGCAGGCATAGCCCTCTTTGTTAAGTAATTCTTCAACTGCTCTACCACTAAGACCTCTCCCAAAAACCGCTACTGAACCAGTGGATCTTTTTAGTAAATCTTTTAAAAAACTAGCCTTCATTTACCTAAGTTTAAGTGTGGCCAAACCGATCAAAGCAAAAAGAAGAGATAATATCCAAAATCGAATAACTACCTTGGTTTCTTTCCATCCCTTTAATTCAAAATGGTGATGAATAGGAGACATGAGAAAAATTCTTTTTCCACGAAGTTTAAAAGAAGCCACCTGTAGGATAACTGACATTGCTTCGATCACAAAAATGCCCCCGACTATAATTAAAGTTAACGGTTGATGAATCATAAGGGCAATAATCCCAACCAAGCCTCCAATCGCCAGGGATCCCGTATCACCCATAAAAATCTCTGCCGGATGTGCATTGTACCATAAAAATGCGAGACTCCCACCAAGTAATGCCGTACACAAAATGGTTAGTTCCCCCGATCCAGGAACCCAACTAATTTTTAAATAATCTGCAATGAGGAAGTTTCCCGACGCATAAGACATGATTCCATAGGTCAAGGCTACCGTAACCGTACACCCAATGGCCAAGCCGTCTAATCCATCGGTAAGATTGATCGCATTACTTGTACCTGAAAGAGTGATCAGAAAGAAGATAAAGAGCGTAACAGTGGACATCATGGGAATACCCAATCCATCAGGATAACTCACAAAAGGAATCCAAAATTCCCTCATTTTATCTGGGCTGCCCAGAGATTCATTACCCACTCCACTTAAATCATTAGCAAAAGGACCAAGTAAGATAAAAAGTGCCACAGCTGTAGTTCCAAGCTGACCCAGGAGTTTAAATTTACCAGGCAAGCCTTTACTGTTTTTCTTGGATACTTTTAAATAATCATCCGCAAATCCAACTCCGGTCAAAAGAGTATATGTTATAAGAGCAGTACAAACATAAACATTTGGCTCCGCCCATAATAGGGTACTACACAAAACCGAAATAAAAATAAGCGCCCCTCCCATGGTAGGCGTATGAGATTTATCTGAGTGTAAATCTGCCAAGTCTCCAACCTCATCTTTTCCACGAAATGCTTGTTTTGCCCCGATATTTCGAAGCTTTCGAATAAGAAATGGACCAATCCAAAAGCCCATAATTAAGGCGGTGATTCCAGCACCCAAAGAACGAACAGAAATGTACTGAAATAAACGAAGCGGCCCCCAAAGGTCTTCACTAAATTGTAACCAACTCAGCACAGCATACCTAATTGTTGTGAATCTTCCTCAACTGCCCATTTAGGTACTAACTCCTCTAAACGAAACGAACGACTTCCTTTTAATAATACTGGTCCATTAAACTCTTCAATTAACGGCCTTCCATCCTCTGCATTTTCAAGGACTACAAGTTGATCTACCCTTGCTCCACTATCAATCATCCCCTGAGCCATTTGGCGGGCATGACCACCAATTAAAATTGCTCGATCCGTTTCATCCATGACAATCGATTTGCCGGTTTCGAAATGGAGTTTTTGGCTCATATTGCCCAATTCATTCATACCACCAAGAACTAGAAGCTTTGGTTTATTTCTAAACTTTCGGCTAAAATACTGGATGCTATCCTTCATAGATGCTGGATTAGCGTTATAACAATCGACTAGATACGAACGCCCCCGGCCTACAAGGTTGGATCCTCGTAGGCCGGAGGGACAGTATTGGGGTAGGCGTTCAAAAATTTCTTTATCACTAGCTCCAAGTTTCCATGCAGCTACGCATGCCAAAACCATATTTCTTATCAAACCTTCTGATAATGGTTCGATAGGAATACAAAGAGGAGGGCACTCAAAACGCTCAATATTTAGAACGACAGAATGCCCACCCTCGTTTGTTTCAGTTGAAATATTATAAAGTACCTGATTGGGGCCCTGAACCTCCTCTTGCGGCCCACCCTTTTTAATCAATATATGTGGGCGTTCTTCGCTGATAGCCTTTTTAAAACTCTCGTACTGCACTAATTCCTCAGGGAAAACACCAAGGCACTTTTCGGCTGCATGTGTCCACAGCCTTATTTTCTCATTGGCCACATTTTCAATTGTTTGCAAACCCTCTAAATGAGAATGGTCTATGGAAGTAATAATGGTAAGGTCAGGACAAATCATATCTGTCAAAACTTCCATTTCTCCCATTTGATTTATTCCAGCCTCTACAACAGCAAATTTGTGCTCACCCTCGCATACTTGGGTTAAGGTCAGTGGCACTCCCAGGAAATTATTTAAGTTCCCTTCCGTACACAATGATTGGTTCAACATTTTTTTTAAAATTTCTTTCGTGGATGTCTTCCCACAGCTGCCAGTAACTCCAACCACTTTTCCAGAAAACTGTGCTCTATGCAGTTTGGCAATTCTCTGGAACGATAACAGGGTATCACCCACAACTAATTGGGGTAACTGTGCATTACCTACTTGATGGTCGACCAGTCCCGCAACAGCTCCCTCCTTAGTAGCCTGATCTATAAAATCATGCCCGTCTCTATCTGCTTTAATTGCAACAAACATATCTCCCGAGCTAACTTTTCGGGAATCAATAGTAAAACCGTTTACCCCATTGCTGGGTGAATCAGTCCATTTGCCATTACTCCAACGGCTTAAAGAATTTGGATCAAAACGATACATTTATCCTCCAAAAACTTTTGCATCCAATAAACCACCCGCAACTAAGCGATCATCAAAAGGAATCGCTGTGTATTGAACCTCTTGATAAGCTTCATGACCCTTGCCTGCGATAAGTACACAATCATCCACGCTGGCAGCATCTAAAGCTAAATCAATGGCTCTTCGTCGGTCTTCAACAAAATAAACTTCAGATCCTTTACATACACCTTTTTGCATATCGCTAAATATAGAATCGATGCTTTCCGTACGTGGATTATCTGAAGTCGCCCAGACCTGATCTGCGGCAGCACAAGCGACCCTAGTCATTTCAAGTCGCTTCCCCTTGTCTCTATCACCACCACATCCGAAAACTACCCTGACCTTACCCTTAGTACATTCCCTGAGCATTTCTAATGCATTACGAAGTGCATCGGGTGTATGAGCATAATCAACAACAACACGGTAAGGTTGCCCCCTATCTACACTCTCCATCCTTCCACATACACCCTTGAAACTTCTTAATTTGTGGATCGATTCAACCACGCTTTTTCCCATTGCATGCATGATAGCAAAAGAGGCTAAAACATTTGAAACATTGTAACGCCCAATTAAAGGACTAGCCACAACGGTGTTTCCTAATGGGCTTTCCATTACAAACTTGGAACCTTCGGCATCGAGGGTAAGGTTTTTCGCACAAAATTGATTCCCTGCTTCAAATCCAAAAGTTAAAACCTGTACTTGTGGTGGAAGTTCCTGAATAAGTCTTTTCCCATAGGGACAATCTCCATTGATAACAGCTACTTTAGGTAACGGCCCGTTCATACCATTGAAAAGTTTTCGCTTTTCCTGGTAGTACTGCTCCATACTTCCATGGTAATCAAGATGATCCCTTGTAAGGTTCGTAAAAACTGCAATTTCAAGAGAAATTCCATTAACTCTTGACTGATGAATTCCGTGAGAACTTATTTCCATCACCGAACTACTGCAACCTGCAGCAAGCATACTTTTTAACATGGGATATAGATCGGTAGCTTCTGGAGTTGTCTTAAATGAAGGAACATCTCTGTCTCCCAAATTATACTGTACCGTTCCGATCAAACCTACCGGGCAACCAGGCTCCTCTAATAGATGATGTGTTAAAGTGCTTACCGTGGTTTTTCCATTGGTTCCAGTTATCCCAATAAGGCTTAATGATTCATCTGGTGAGTCATAAAACTTTTTGGTGAACTTCGCCATGGATTTACGGGCATCTGCTACCTTTACGCGTGCCACACCAAGGGGGACGCTTACCTCATCAGATTGAGAAACAATTACTTTAGCTCCCCTATTTAATGCTTCCTGGATGTGAAGATCACCATTTGTTCTATTGCCAGGAATAGCAAAAAAAGCTGCTCCAGGATTAACTCTCCTACTGTCTGAACTTATCGATTTAATAACCTGGTTTTTAAACTTTTTATCTGTACTAAAATCCTTGTCTGTTAGACTACTTAATTCTCGATGCCTTGTAATTCTCGACTTTACGCTATCCACACAGTTTATTTCTTGATCACTCTTTTTCATAACAACTTATAACCCTAGTTTTTGTTCTCTGATTAAGGATAATTCTTTTGGTTTTGGTTGAATCCCCAAATAGGTAATTAAGCGGGATGCAATATTTTTAAAAGATGGTCCAGCCACGCTTCCGCCGTAGCCCAGCCTACCTTTTTTCATTTTGGGTTCATCAACAACAACAGTGATTACTGCTCTTGGATTATCCGCAGGAAAAAATCCTGAAAATGAAGCTACATGATGGGTGTTAGAATATTTCCCATCGATAATCTTTTGTGTTGTTCCTGTTTTTCCCGCAACTTGAAATCCTTGAATCATTGCCGACCTCGCAGTACCTTCTGGACCAACTACAGAAACAAGCATTTCTGAAAGTTCATCCGCAACCTGCTCATCAACTACACGCCTGACTGCTCTTGGTTTAAATGGAATTACAGTTTTAGATTCCTCATCGAAAACCCTTCTTATTAAAGACGGTCGCATCATAATTCCACCATTTGCAACTGCGCACATCGATCCATGCACTTGCATGGGAGTTACAGAAACTGCATGCCCCATTGGCAAACGTGTAATGGTCAAGCCATCCCAATTTCCAGGTTTATGTAGAGTTCCTTTCCTCTCGCCGAGTAATCCTAGGTTTGTCCTCTCACCAAAGCCAAATGCCCGGCAATACGAATAAAGCCGTTCAGGCCCAAGCATCAAACCAACCTGAGCTGCACCCCGATTGCTAGACTTCTGAACTACTTGGTGAAGGGAAATCTTTCCTAAAGGATGATGATCCTTGGGTAGTCTCAATCTCTTTTTTCCTTTTTGGTAGGTTGAAACTGAACAATCAATAATATCCTCGGTTCTTAATATTTTCTCATTAAGTGCCGCACCTACAGGTATTATCTTAAAGGTAGACCCAGGCTCATAAAGGTCTGTCAAACAGCGATTCCTGTGATTCTCTAAAGGTACATCATTGTATAGATTTGGATCAAAACTTGGTCCGTTAGCCATAGCCAAGATTTCACCAGTTCTTGGTTCACTGACAATAATTGAAACACTTACAGGAGAAAACTCCTCCATAATTCTAGTCACTTCCTGCTCAACGCGTTCCTGTACAACTCGGTCTATAGACAACTCCACGCTCAACCCTTCACGTGCATCAAATTCAACCGAACGAAACTGTGGCATTTCTCTACGCCTTCCATCCCTTTCACTTTCTCTCCATCCGTCCTGACCTCGCAAATAATAGTCAGCCATCAGTTCTATACCCATACATGCTTTGCCTTCCTTGTTTACAAAGCCAAGGACATGTGAAGCAAAGTTTTGATTTGGATATAATCTTGAGTGTTTATAATTTCCATACACTCCATCTATTTCAAGTTTTTGAATTTTACGGTAGGTAGAATCATCAACCTCATCTTTCAATTTCACCCATCTGATAGGTTTCATTGCCGTTACACCATTTCCGGAGTGTATAAATTTTCGCCGAACTGACTCTTCAACTTTTTCTGAATCAAGATCCAACAGAGTTGCCAACTGCTTTAACTTGTTACTGTCCTTTTCTTTAAATGAATGTGGATCAACCCCAAGAACAACTACTGATCGTGTGGTTGCAAGAAGACTACCTTTACGATCGACGATATCCCCTCTTCTTGCTTCTTCATGAATAAAATTCTTACGGGCGTTGCTAGCGAGGTTTGTGTATTTGTCGCTTTGCCAAACCTGTAGATGCAAAAGCCTTCCCCCAAGAGTACAAAAGGTTAAAAGAATCGCCAAAAATACAAAATAAAATCGATATGGGGAAATAAAGACGTTTTTCATTCTAACGCCTTACCGAAAACTTTCTTTGGGGAAGTTCATCTTTTCTTGCGAGACCTGATTGTCCATTGGAATACATTTCTCGTTCGGAGACATGAACCGTTCTCCTTGCCGATGGGATGGTTAATCTCCCCGTCACAAGTTGTGCAAGTACGGAAGGTCTCAACATTGTTGATTTCCTCCCCCTGAGTTCCCTAAGTTCTCGAGCTACCATCTCCCGTTGATCCTCAAGATTTCCACATTTTTTTGCGGTTGCGGATATCTCCATACGTAACCAAACGATGGAGATAGCACCGCTCCCGAACAGTGAAACTGCAAGTATTATAGACATCCACCACACCCGATTCATCAGTCTTACAGTTCCGGTTGTTTTAGTTTTGTTAAAAACCTCAACCGCGCAGATCTACTGCGCGGATTATTTTCGACCTCTTCCTTACCAGGGAAAATAGCTTTGGACCCATTAAGTTTTGCGCAAACAATTCTATCTTGCTGAGCCCTCCCATCATATTTGGATTCTGGGCGACCAGCCATTTTCCTCATAAATCTTTTAACAATTCGATCTTCCAAAGAGTGGAATGAAATTACTGCCAGAACGCCACCTTCCTTTAACGCTCTAAATGCTTTTGGTAAAGTAACCGCCAAAGCTTCAAGTTCGCCATTAATCGCAATCCGAATACCCTGAAAAGTCTTCGTTGCTGGGTGAATTCGCTGTCGAAAATTCCTCCCACCTACCGCATTACTTACCAATTCAGCAGCACTCATTGTTCGTGACAGAAGGCCTGTTCCTCTTGCCTGAATAATCGCTTCTACTACTCGCCTCCACCTTTTCTCTTCCCCGTATTCCCTTACCGCCCTGACTAGGCTTTCATAGGAGGCAGTCTCTAGAAATTCAGCCGCACTTTGACCCACCCTCGGGTCTAACCTCATGTCAATCGGGGCATCCAATCTGAAGGAAAAACCCTTAAGGGGTTCCATTAATTGGAAAGATGAAATTCCTAGATCCATGAGAATGCCATCAAATTCACCAGCCGAAGAAAACTGATCAAGATCACGGAATGAAGAATCGCAGAAATTAAACCGATCATCAAACTCAAGCACAAACGATTCCGAGCGATCCTTAGCATCCGGATCACAATCCATCGCTAATAGATTATTCTCACTACTGGCCTCTAAAATTGCCCGGGAATGCCCTCCCCCACCAAATGTTAAGTCAGCAAACGACCCACCGTGCCTAGGCTCAAGAGCAGCCAGGCATTCATCTAGCAGAACGGGAATATGCTTCACCGCTGTTGGAGAACATACAAATTCAACCGCACCACAATACATTTCTACCCCCCCCGAGATTGACGTTTATTAAAAAAGAAGCGCGAGGGAGGAGGTGGCACCCGGAGTCAAATCCCCTTCTTAGGACGACCACCCTAAAAGTCGTCCAAAACTTGCTACCAAGCATCATAACCCCAACTCCCTCATCGCATCGAAAATATTTCTCTGGTCCTCGGCTGGCCGCTTTTCGTAGCGCCCGACAGACCAAATAGCAAAAGCGGAGAAGTTTCCCACCAAGACTGCCTTGCCCTTGATACCTGCATGAGCCAACAACTTGTCGTTCAGATTGATTCGCCCTTGCTTGTCGCACCCAAATGAATGGGCTTTTGAAAATAATTCCATAAAGAGTGCCTGAGCTCTTACATCGCTGAGGCTTGCCTCTGCCACTTTTTCCTCCAACCGACTTACCATCTTGGGTGGATAAACAGTTATATAACCTCCGGGATTGGGTAGTGCCAGGTAGGTATTCTCGTCTCCCGATATCCTCCACTTTGACGGAATAGTAACCCTCCCCTTGCTGTCCAAAGCATGAGTAAACTCGCCTACAAAGAAGGTTGTCGTCTCTTTTTCCATTCGCTCTGTTTATTCGTGCATAAATTACCACTCCTCACCATTTCTTGCCACTTTAACCCACTTGGGTCAAGTTTTTTTACAAAATTCTATGGAAATCTATAAATAAGTTATTCGGTAATTGAACGATTTGCCATGATCGGCACCCTGTAAACAGATGAGCAAAAAAATACGTGCAGATGAATTATTGGTCCTTTGCGGCTTGGTCGATAGTCGTACAAAAGCTCAAGCTTGTATTTTGGCAGGTCAGGTTCGGTATAAAGGCGAAAAAATTCACAAATCAAGTCAACTTTTGCCATCGAATGAAGTACTCACACTTGATACACCGATGCCCTATGTGGGTAGAGGTGGAATAAAGATGGAAAATTTTATTAAAGAATCAAAATGGTTGGTTCGTGACTTAGACATTTTGGACCTTGGGGCTTCCACTGGCGGATTTACAGACTGTCTTTTACAGATGGGAGCCAAATCATCAACCTGTGTAGATGTTGGCCGAGGCCAGTTACATTACAAATTGAGAAAAGACAATAGAGTTACCAACTTCGAAAAAATGAATTTAAGGTCCTTACAACTAAACGACCTACCCCGCACATGTTATCCTTTAATTGTGATGGACTTGTCCTTTATCTCGCTTCGTAAGGTACTAAGGGAAGCCTGGCAATTTCTTGAAACCAACGGTCGCATGGCCGCTTTGGTAAAGCCTCAGTTTGAATGCCACAAAAAAGAAGCGGATTTAGGACGTGGTGTTATAAAAGATAAAAACATACACCTCAGAGTCCTGGAAGAGATTAAACAATTTGCCGATCTAAACTTAAACGGGTCTCATTTACTCATCGAAACAATCTCAGAACCTAGAGGGAATGATGGTAATACTGAGTTTTTTATTGGTTGGGAGAGATTACCAGATCCCACCTAAGAAATTGAAAAGTGGGGAATTTTATTCCTCGAGGCTAGATGATACCAACTCCCTGAGAATTTGATCTCTTGAAAGCATACCTCTAGATAGTTCCAAATTCCTTTGCATGGCGACTGCTTCATCTGCTTCTGTAGCCTTCCCTCTTAGCGAATAGATGTCACGAAGCTTGCCAAAGATGACTTCATTCTCATTCCTTTCAACCTCAGCCCACTTACCATCAACTGGCAGGGCACCAGCCCCTTCAAGAAAAGAAATTACTGTTGATCGCTCTTGGTTCAATTCTTCGATGCCAGAGTTTAGGCTTTTAATTTGACGATCAAGGCTGGCCTTTTTAGCCGATTCCTCTTCCTTCAATTCTGCTTTATCCTGTTCAAGCTTTTGAACCTTAGAACGAGAATTTCTCTGCTTTGCATCAAAGTATGCCTGAGCGGTACCTGAATTCTTTTTACTGAACTGATGAATTTTCAAATCTTTATTATCTGCCTTATCAGACTCAATTAGACGCTTTTTGATGCTTTCAATTTTCTTGGCAAAAGCATCAGCTTTCAAGTGCCTTAAATATTCCCGGCAGAGAGTTGAAAAGGGTAAATTCTTGAACGCAGCAGGACGACGATCCGTTTTTCTGTCCAAAAGAAAAACAACCTGCCCGTTTCGGGATTTTCGTACAGAACGGGTAAAAAAGCGTACTTCATCTAATGATGAAACTTCCTCCAAGGGTTCTCGATTAGTTCTTTGCTCACTTGCTCTTCTCTCCAACCCAAGAACCATGGACTGAACTCCCATTTCAGAATCAGAAAACGAAACCTTCCTTTGCTTTGCTTCACTAGAGCTCAAGAATCGCTCAAGTTCATCGGAATTTCTCAAAGCGGAGAAGTCAGGAAACTTTCGTTTTATTTGGTCGGCAAAGGTGTTTAAGTTATCGAGGAAATCAAGAGCTGACTCCTGTGCTAATCGACTAGCCTCCCTCTTGGCATCATTGGTATCTTGTGCAGCTACTTTTTCACGAACCTGCTCAGCAACATCCTCAAATTTAACATCTTGAGGAACACTTTTATTACCATCTCCTTTGACTGAGGAATCCTCCCCAGAGAGGAAATCCAAACGATTTCGTTCAAAGTAGGAACGAAGCCTTGCTTCATCAGCAGGCGTTGGAGGGGTTAGAAAGCTTTGATTTTCAAAGACCATCGCAGTGGCAAAGGTACGAGGTTCTTCAGCAAAAACATCCAACTCCCGATTATCCTCGAAATAGGCTAGCAATTTATCCGAAAGTATTTCCCTAAACTCCATGGACTTGGCATCGCTCTTAATTAAGGGCGAAGATTTACCAAGCGTACCATTTTCGAGTTCCAAAGAGATCATATTTCCCTTTTTTTCGACTGCCAGAATCCCCAGGTCCTTTTGATTAAGAGCATTAATTAAAGCTAAAGCACTTTTATTAATAGTCTTTCCAAGCACAACCTTAACGGTTGAACCGTTAGTATCGGCTGCAGATTTACTGAATACAAAGTTGTACTTTTTCGTTCCGTAAGAAACGGATAAGGAATCACCAGCACTGGGTAGCTTGGAAAGTTTCACTTGCCCCAAAGATAGGTTTTTAAGTGGCAGAGCGGTTGCTGAAAGAACAGCAACATCCCCATCCCATGCAAATGCGTTTTCGTGACTGAGGGCATTAATTTCGCCCGCCAATGCAAATCCACGAGTTTGGTAAATCCGATCAATTTGGTTGTCTCTAAAAGCGGCATAAAGAACGGACTCCAGTTCATTTGCAGACATTCCAAATCTTGACCCAACCATCGAAAAAACTGAGGACCGGTTTGCTTCTGACTGCAAAGAAGGATCCAATCGGCTGAGAAAGTTAAGGAATTCCGCATTAACTGCAGGATGATTCACCTGAGGGGACAAGAAGTCCCACTCATCGGCCTGAAAACCTAAGGCAACACGCGACTCAATGGCTGCATCCAAAAAATCGCCATCATAAGATCCAGACCGGGCAATTTCGCGAGCTTGAAAATCGGGAGCAAAATTTGGCCATGCCTGCATATATTCAAACATCCTTTGCATGGCATCACGATCAACCTCCTCAGGATTTGCCCGAAAAGCTGCTTGGATTTGTTGCTGCAGTCCCTCCATGTAAGCAGTGCCTGCCTTGGAAATATCTTCGCGCCCAGGGCTGGACATTACCCCCATGGCACCTGCTGCACGGGTGGTCACGCTAAGAAAACGTCTCTGATCCGGATCGTTCCAATTATATCCGAAAAACTCTTTCTTTTCTCGCCCGCCGTCAGACATCAGGTCAAAAACCGAGGATCCTTGGGACAGGTACAAAACAAAAGATACCACTACTAACAAGAGCAGAAGTATAAATACAAATTTACCTTTTTTGGAAATAAAGTGCTGAAGGGCTGTAATCATAAGATCGTCAATTCAAACCAATTGTTAAAAGATCCATGATGAAGACAGCACGCCTAACGTCAAATCTTTGCAATTTGATCGATCAATAATTTTACTTGGCAACCAAGACCGGACGATCAGAAAAAATTAATGAACTCATCCAACTTTGCCTCTTCGATCCATCTTCCTTAACAAAGGGGCGCATAACCACCATCTTTTCTAGAACCAAAGCTTTTTCAGTCTCTTCAGAGCAGCGTAAAAAATACTTGTAGCTTTCCTCGGGTATATTTTCTTCCTCTTCCAGAACAATCTTGGGTAACTTGATGGTCACAGTAACCCGGTCACTCACGCGGCTCCATTCACCTGTCATCATTTGGGGAAGACCTGCACCTGCAACCCTGGCCCCACCCTTATCACCAAATGTAATCTCAATCGGGAAAGATGCCTTGCGCGACTTTCCTAAGTTTCGCATTAATAGAAGCGAAGAACCGTCGTCATTCCTTAAACCCTTTATGGACTGAAAGGCATAGCGAACACCCCGCTTAATTAAAAAGAATTCTCCTGGTTTTTTGTCGTCATCTAAACGAATAATTCTTTCACCATCTCCCACCTCCCATGTGCCTAGTCGGCTAACCGGTTTCATTTGCGGATGGGCGAAACGAATTTCCGCAGACAACTTGCTTGGGGATTGTGATAAGAGCAGCTCGACCCGGCACTCTTTACCATCGGTGATTAAATTCCCCTCAAAAACTTCATAGACCCAGTCTTTAACCTCTCCCACATAGGAACCCTCGGGGTCTTCATGCAGACAAGAAGAAAGCAAAAACAACACCCCATACAGGAGGAAGTTTTTTACCCAGCGCATACTAAATTCAAACATCAGGATCGAATCTTGAAAAAAGGTTTAAGGAAACTCAATCCTTTCCCGCTGGATCCTTGGGTATAGAAACCAAAATTCGATGATACATAGAACAAGCCAACAAAAACCCAACCCCAAGGAAAAGTGACCAACTCGGCCCTGCTTTGTCTGTTTGAGTAAAGACTAGTTCCGCCTTTTTTATTTCCCCCGCACTCCGGCGCATCCTCACCTCTGGGAACAACCGGAGAGGTTCCTGCCCTTGTTGCCCAGGCAGAAATACATCTTCATCATACACTCGTTTAACAAAAAGTAATTCCCTCTTACTTCGATCAAAAAACAGATGATCAGACCAAGCATAATAATCATCGGGACGAGTGGCTCCTTTGCCAATGTACTGCCAAAGTTTTTTCCCGGACTCGTCCTCGTCCACTTTTTTAAATTTTCGAAAATTCAAGCGAAAGTTTCCATCCACTTTTTCCCATTCTCCCGCGACATCTTGTCCGCCCTCTCCATTATCATCATAAACGGCGGGCAAAATCCCCCATGCCTTACCTGACCATATTCCAAAACCAAGTTGATACCGGTCCGATGCACCCTCCATTGAATACTCAACCCAGGGAGATGGGTTTAAATATAAATATATTTTAGAAAATAAAAAAATAAGCAGACACAAAGAACCAGCCAATCCAGTCATATTTCTTCGAAAAGTGGACGACTTCACCTTTTGTTCTCTCTCCCATTCCCATTCCCGCTGCTTTTTAACCTCCTCGTTTGTTAGGCTGTTCACACCATTCTTTTTTTCCGAAACCATTCCGTAAACCGACAAATCTTCGACTCCTGGAATAGCCTCCATCGATTGAGCAACTGTAAAAAAACCGCGATTTACCGCTTTCCCTGCCCAGACTTGCCAAGCTAACCATTCATCGCTGGGTTTCTCACTTTTTTGGATAATCGATTGAGCGAGGCTTCCCATTGCTACGAGATCCCAACTCTCTTCCGGTATTTCCAAAAGGTTGGTGTCCGGCGGGCGGTAAGCCTGGCTTTCATTAAGAGAGTCTTGGTATTGCAAGCTTTGAGAAGAAAAGGCAGTTACATTTTTAATATCGTCCCCAAGCGGTTGGAAGCAGCACAGTTTAGCCAGGGCAAATTCAGATATCCAGGCAACGAAATCCCCGTCCTCTTTTTCCTTCAATAAAATATTACTAGGTTTTAAATTACCATGAATAACTCCCGATGCGTGTGCCCGGTTTAACCCGCAATGCATGTCAATTATGATCGACTTTAATTCTTCTGGGCCAATACGATTAGAATCGTGAGCAAGCCAATCTGCCAAGGACCGTAAAGCAACCTCCTCAAATTCTTTGTCTTCGGATTGGCTAGGTGTGGGTACTTGAACGATCTTCCCATCAAACCAAGCAAAGGATATCCAGTGCTTCCACTTGAGAGTGCCACTTGCAAGCATCGGCCAAACCCCGCGCCCTTCAATCTGTTGAATAGCTCGACATTCTTGAGAAAAGTAGTCGGTAAAACCTTCTTTTTCAGAAAGTTCGCGATGAAATAACTTCAGGTACTTTAACTGTCCTTTCTCTTCCCCAGAACTTGCTTCCCCTGAGTAACTTTGGCCACAAAATCCTTCCCTAATCCACTTTTGGACATTATACGGACCAATTCGTGTGCCTGCAGATAGCATCCTAACCGATTCCTTGAAGTTTAATCATCCCCATTTCAATTTGTTTCGCAAGACCTTGAAATGCGAATGATCAACCGTTTCCATCAAAGGAAAAGTCTTTGAAGAAACAAAGATTTCCAACGGGAAGTGGGGAGATGGAGAAAAAGCCTCACCACCATCTGCCGAGACATGGGGAAGCGTGTTGTTTTCACCACCCTCTATCCTGAGGTTTATTCCGGAAGGAAACACGAGGGGGCGACTAGTCAGGCTATGTGCGGAGATCGGGGTCATCAGCATGACCTCTGCCTCCGGATGAGCAATTGGTCCACCCGCAGCGAGGTTGTAAGCAGTCGATCCGGTCGGCGTACTAAAAACGATCCCATCCGATGCATAGTCCGCCACCCTTTCGCTCCCACAAAAAACTGAAAACCTTCCAAGACGGCCGGCTATACCACTTTTGATCACAAAATCGTTTAGGGCCAACTTCTCGCTCCCTCCGGCTTCACGACAAGCCAGCAGACTCCTTCGGCGCACATGGAAATCTCCCTGAAGTAAAGGGAGTAAACATTTTTTAAGATCATCAGGGGGTAAGGTCGCTAAAAAACCAAGCTTACCCAAGCCGACTCCCGCCACGGGGACCTCATGGACAATGGCCTCTTCCAAAATATTTAGCAATGTACCATCTCCCCCAACTGAAAAACAGGCATCCATCCCTTTGAGAAATCCAGCCGGACATGGAAACTCCTCAGTCAGCCGAACCTCAACTCCCTGATTCTTGCAAATTTCTGCCAAAATCCGGGCTACTTCACCCGTGCCAGACTTGGTCAGGTTGGAAACTATGGCAACGCTGCGTAATGGATTCATCTTAAAAAACTATTCTTTTAAGCTAAGTCGATCCATGGAATCGGTCAAGTGCCCCCCACCCATGGTAAATCTTCAGACGATATATGATCGTTGGGTTTTATAATGAAGTGAGATTGCTGGGGAAACCTTTTCCTAAACCACTTTCGCTGCTTCGAAACTAGTTGGCGGGTAGACCTAGTGATCGACCTAGACAAGTTTTCAACCTCACCACCATTTTTTAAAAACTCAATTACTTCCCTATACCCTACCGAGGAAGCAAGACTGACATGATTGTCAATCCCCTGCAAAATCGCACGCTCAGTCTCTTCAATCATACCTGCCTCAAGCATTTGTTGTGTCCGCTGTTCAATGCGTGCAAGGAGGTCATCATTCTCACGGTCTATCCAAACCAGTTTTTTTTGAAATGCTTGATAAGGCAGCGGCATCTTGGCGAATTCATCTTTTAAATCATTCAAGGAAAGGCCCGTCTGCATACATCTTTCCAATGCTCGCAATACCCGTAGAGGATTATTCGCATCCAGACCGGCAAGCCCATCCGGGTTTAACTCATTTAACTTTTTAAGAATTTTAGAAAGGCCACCCGTTTCAAAAAGTTTTTCTGCCTCATGTCTAACCTGCTGCTCAACTTCAACACCGTCTGATATGGGACGCAAAAATCCATCAAGAAAAAATCCACTTCCTCCCACTAAAAGAACTTTTTTTCCACGGTTAAGAATTTCCTCTACTTTTCTACTGGCATATGCATGAAATTGGCGGACATCATAGGTTTCGCTAAGGTCAGCAAGATCAAGCCCATGATGGACGATCTGTTTTTGCTCTTCTATAGATGGCTTGGCCGAACCGAGATTAAGGCCGCGATAGAAAGATACAGAGTCGCAGGAAATAATTTCTGCACCGTTTTTTTCTGCCCATTCAATTGACAAACCGGTCTTACCAGCGGCAGTTACTCCTCCTAGTAACCAAAGTTCCCGGACTGTAGCACCCATGGAACTCAAGTTTACAAAGCAGCCTTTATGCAGCGGTTAGACCGCCCACCAAAGCCCGAGTCTTTTGTTCAATTGCAGCAAGCATCTTAGGAGTACTCTCCAAGTTTTGGGGAATGCAATTTACCAATGCACTACCCACTACGACTCCATCAGCAACCTTGGCAACCTCAACAACCTGCTGAGCCGAAGAAATTCCAAAACCCACAACCAAAGGAAGATCAGTGTGCTCGCGAATGGCTGCGACCCGCTCGTCTAAATCACCGGCTAAATCATCTCGCTCTCCGGTCACCCCCTCCCGGGAGACATAGTATAAAAACCCAGAAGCTCGTTTAGCAATTTTAACAATACGCTCTTTGGGGGTAGTCGGGGCAATGATGAAAATATTGGCCAACTCACTTTCTTTGCATGCATCGAGCAATTCATCTGCCTCTTCAGGTGGCAAGTCTAGAGTTAGCAGACCATCCACTCCTGCTTCTTTTGATTTTCGAGCATAATTTTCAATTCCCTGAGAAAAAATCAAATTATAATAAGTGTAAAAAACAATGGGTATCTCGGAGAAGGTCCTAATTTCACGAACCAAACGAAAAACATCTTCCTGAGTACACCCAGCCTCCAAAGCCCGTTGAGCGGCCAATTGATTGGTCAAGCCATCCGCAAGCGGATCGGAAAAAGGAACACCAAGTTCCAAAATGTCCACGCCCTCCTTAATCAAAGACCTGCAGACCTCCAAAGAACGATCAAAGTCAGGATCACAAGCGCAGACATATGCCACAAAGGCCGAACGACCTTCGGCCTTGCAATCAGAAAAAAGTTTCGCGATTCGGTCAGAATTCATCATATAAGAAATAGCCTTGAATCATTCCTCATCCAACCCGAACTGGCAACGGTAAACAGGACAGTATTGCCCATGATATTTTTCTACCGTCTCGCCTTTCCTTTTCTGGCTCTCCTTGCGTCGCCTTACTTTATATACCGAATGCTCAGGCGAGGTGGATACAGCTACAAAATCTCCTATCGCCTTGGCCTATTTCCTACACTTCCCCCCAAAAAAGCAGACTGTAAGCGCATCTGGATACAAGCGGTCAGCGTTGGCGAACTCTCCTCGCTTTCTAAAATAATTGACCAACTCCAAAAGAACACAAGTATCGAAATTGTGCTCACGGGGACAACCAGTACCGGTTTACTTATGGCTTCCCAACGCTATAAAAACTCGCTACTTGCCCAAGGCCCCTTCCCTCTCGATTGGTGGCCAGTTAGCCGATTGGCCTGGGCGAAAATCAAACCCGACTTAATTCTTACTGTAGACAGCGAATTGTGGCCTGAACACTTTCATCAGGCTAGTCTTCGAGGCATACCCGCCCTGGTCATTAACGCCCGACTTTCCGATCGTACATTTAACCGACTGCAATCATCCCCGATAGCCCGAAGCTTGCTCTTACCCAAAGGACTTGAAATCCTTACCACCTCAGAAAGACAGCGTTCAAGATGGATAGAGATTGGCATTCCGCACGACCGTGTTGAAGTTGTTGGAAACCTCAAGGTGGACGCCGTTACCTCGCCCCAACTTGACCAGTCTGACTCAGTAAAATTAAAAACTGAATTTGGATTCAGTGAAGATTCCTTTGTACTTACTGGTATATCTACCTGGCAGGGAGAGGAAGAAATGCTCGTTGATACCCTCTTGGAATTAAGGGACCTAAAGTTTGATGCCCGACTCCTCTTAGTACCCAGGCATGCGGAAAGAAGAAGGCAGATCACATCGATGCTCCAAGAAAAGAACATCCCTTACCACCAACGTACGCAAAAAAAACAAGCCCCTACCGGCACTTTAGTATACTTAGCAGATACTACCGGCGAACTTAGTAAACTCATCGAATGTGCAGACCTTGCCTTTGGAGGAAAAACTCTGGCACCCAACCGGGGCGGACAAAACCCAATCGAACCCATTGCACTTGGAATCCCTTTGGTTTTAGGTCCAAACTTTCAAAATTTTCAACAAACCTGCGGAGACCTACTTATTCACGAAGCCATTCAAACCACTGAATCTAAAGAATCCGCCCAAAAAGAACTACTTTCTCTGGCTCAAAATTCGCAGGGCAGAAATGAACTTCGACAAAATGCACTCTCCTGGTTCGAGTCCCAGGGATCGCCCTCTGATCGAACCCTTGAAAAACTTTTTCAACTTTTATAAACCGACCCTCCCCAAGCCTTCCTTGCTTAACCTAATTGACTAAAGTAAGACAGTGGTTAATGATATTGAGACTCAGTCTCAATATGAAACCTGTTTGTTGAATGAACCGAAAAAAAATCAGTATCCCTCCAATTAGTGCATGCTTGGCCATACTTTTTGCCCAAGCAACTATCTCATGTACTTCCCCTGTGGAAGAAGAAATTCTTCCCCAGTCAGATGTACCCAGCGAACTATCTCTCAAGAAAGTTGTTATCGCCCTAAAAGCGAACAAGAACCCAGAAAAGATGCTGGCTGAAAAAGAATTTCTCGAAGCTTACCTTTCCAAAAAACTTTCCCGGGAAGTCGAAGTTCTTATCCCCACCGATTCTTCCGTAGTGGTCGAATCTTTCCGCAATGGAACACTCGATCTTGGCTACCTTAGCTCTACCGATGCCGCCCGAAACCTCGACCAACAAACTGCATCCGTTTTGCTGATTCATTTAAAGAACGGTTTACCCAACTACCAAAGCATTTGGCTAAGTTTGAAAAACAAAAACTATCAATCTATTGAAGAATTGAAGGGTAAGCCGGTTGCTTTTGCCAGTCGTTCAAGCACCTCGGGTTACCTCATTCCAGTTTGGGATATGGCCAAACGCAAATTGGTAGGCCCAAAGAAATCTCTGACCGATTTCTTTTCATTAGTTATTTATGGAACTGGCTATGTATCGGCGGTTGAAAAAGTCCTCAGTGGAGAAGTGGAAGCCGCTGCTGTGAGCGATTATGTTTTCACCGGGGATAACAAGTATTTGACCGACGCCCAAAAAGCTCGTTTACGCATTGTCCAAAAACAAGGCCCGGTACCTTCACACACCCTCTGCGTGCGGACATCCTTATCGCAATCTGACACTGCAATTCTTCGGGATGCCCTACTCTCAATGAATCAGGAAAACCCGACCCTACGCGACCAGGTATTTAACGGGGAACTAACCGAAGTAGATGAAACTGAACACCTTCGAGTGACGCGCGAGGCCATCGAAACCCAAAAAAACCTCAAGCCCTGATCGGGCAAAGTCCTCCCTGATTAAGAATTGATGAATTCCGCCCTATTGGAAACTCAAGGCCTTGGTCTTTGTATTTCGCAACGCTGGCTTTTTCGTAACCTTGATATTTCCATACCACCCCAATCTTTTGTGGGGGTGACTGGTCCATCAGGCGTTGGTAAGACCAGCCTGCTTCGCTTGCTTGCCAGAGATTTGCAGGCAGACGAAGGCAAAGTATGTTCGCACTTACAAAGCGGACAAAATACTGCAATGATCTTTCAAGACCTGCAACTGGCAGATGGTGCCAGTGCCCTCAACAATGCTCTGGGAGGATGCCTTGGCAGGCACAGCGGAATTTCCACCTTTTTTAATTTCCCCACCCCCGAAAAAGAAGCCGCCAACAATTGGTTGGAAAAATTTGGACTGGCCGGAAAATCTCGCCAATGGGCATCGACTCTCTCACGAGGAGAACGTCAACGCCTCGCCATTTGCCGTACCTTGTTGTCCAACCCCACCCTGTTACTTGCGGACGAACCAGTAGCCAGCCTCGATAACGAATGGGCTGGTAAAACGCTGCAAATTCTCAAGGATTCACAAACGCGAAAAGGGGGCAGCCTGGTCTGCTCTCTCCACGACGAAGACCAAGTCCAACGCTTTGCCGACTTCGTCCTTCGTCTACACCCATCAGACCCGACATCATGGAGCTGGGAAACCCTCACAAAGCGGACAGAATCATGAAGCCTGACCTTCCATGGCATAGCCGGTTTGATCTTTTAGGCGTAACTTTTTTACTCTTTTTGGCAGCGGCCCTAGGCGCGCTGCCAGCCATCGAGGGCTCGGGTCGGAATTTGGATTACCTCGGAAACCTTTCCCGCTTTGCCGCCCAATTTTTCCCACCCGACTGGTCTATTCTCGACCGTACCCTTGCTGGCTTGCTCGAGACTGTGCAAATCGCCTTGGTCTCCACTCTTTTGGCCATCTTTCTATCCTTTATTATTTCTCTTGGAGCATCTCGTAATGTTTCACCAGCCTGGTTACTCTGGCCTACCCGTATGCTCCTCAATATGATCCGCACCATCCCAAGTTTGCTCTGGGCACTGCTTGCTGTAGTCATTGTGGGTTCAAACTCCCTCGCAGGAGTTATCGCTCTAACGCTTTACAGCG
>ERZ887851.205-NODE-205-length-59795-cov-17.266622_pt1 | contig 59795 bp, 54 predicted proteins | sample MGYA00521100_ERZ887851 | MGnify/ENA primary metagenome ERZ887851 (study PRJEB32303, sample SAMEA104408602) | aquatic metagenome | biome: Brackish water; feature: Pelagic; material: water | place: Baltic Sea | collected 2014-06-06T16:11:00 | depth 11,444 m ... | reverse complement strand
CTGCGACCCACGGCTTAGAAGGCCGTTGCTCTATCCAGCTGAGCTACGGGCGCATGTTACAAAGCCGGAAAGTGGTCGGGAATGAGGGATTCGAACCCCCGACATCCTGCTCCCAAAGCAGGCGCGCTACCAGGCTGCGCTAATTCCCGAATGTCTTACCATGCGGTCTCTTACGAGAGGGCGCATAATACTGATCGGACCGGTTACCGTCAATGCGAAATACAATTATCCGGCAAATAATTCGTATCTTTTTAGCAATCCTTGCAGCTTAGTTTTATTAGGCCCTGGGGAAGCTAAATTGAGCAGAGTTTTTACCTTTGTTGATGCCTTTTATCCTTATCCCTAGGGCTTATTTAGAGCCTTTTCAAAGAGTGCCGCCATGCTCCCTTTGGCCTGAGGTTTTGGTGCTCGGGCCGGTTGGCGATTCTGTGGCTTGCCGTGTTTCTGCGAGGGTTTTGCGCCGCCTTGGGGCTTAGACTTTGAAGCATTATTTGCCTTTCCATTCGACTTTTTAGCAGAATCCTCCGGAGTCACTTCATCATCAATACGCATACTCAGGGCAATACGCTTTCTGGCAACATCCACTTCCATCACTTTGACTTTGACTATATCGCCGGTCTTGACCACCTCGTGTGGGTCTTTAACAAAGCGATTGGCGATAGCTGAGATGTGCACTAAGCCATCCTGATGCACGCCGATATCGACAAAAGCACCAAAATTGGTGACATTGGTCACCACACCCTCAAGGAGCATGGCGGGCGCCAGATCCTTGATCGTTTCTATGCCTTCTTTAAAGGTGGCCGTTTTAAACTCTGGGCGGGGATCACGGCCGGGCTTATCCAGCTCACTGAGAATGTCAGTAATTGTGGGTAGACCGAACTGGCTGTCCACATAGTTTGCTGGATCCAGTTTACGCAGCAGCGTGCTATTACCTAACAGCGCTTGCTGAGTAGTCTTATTAGCTTCAGCAATGCGCTCAACTAAGGAGTAGGTCTCGGGGTGAACCGCGGAGGCATCTAGGGGGTTATCGCCATTGGCAATACGCAAAAATCCCGCTGCCTGCTCGAAGGTGCGCTCGCCAAAACGGCTGACTAACTTAAGTTGCTCACGGCTTTTAAAGGCCCCCTGTTGATCCCGGTAGTCGACTATATTATCGGCGATAGTCTGGCTCAGGCCAGAGACTCGGCGCAGCAGGGCAGAGGAGGCGGTATTTACCTCAACACCTACGGCATTTACACAGTCTTCAATAACTGAGTCGAGACTCCGGGCCAGCTTTACCTGACTGACATCATGTTGATATTGGCCCACACCTATGGATTTGGGGTCAATTTTAACCAGCTCAGCCAATGGATCCTGCAGGCGACGAGCGATAGAAACTGCACCTCTAATGGTAACGTCTAAGTCGGGAAATTCTTTAGCGGCAAATTCAGAGGCCGAATAAATCGATGCACCGGCTTCATTGACCATGACCGCCTGAGCTTTTAACGCCTTATTGTTTTTCAGCATATCCAGAACAAAGCTTTCGGTCTCGCGACTGCCAGTGCCATTGCCGATGGCAATTAGCTCAACATTATATTTTTCGCAGAAATGGGTGAGTATGGCTTCGGCTTCGTGAGTCTTGCGCTGGGGCGCTGTGGGGAATATGGCAGTGTGATCCAGCAGTTTGCCAGTGCTGTCTACCACCGCAACTTTAACGCCAGTGCGCAGCCCCGGATCCAGGCCTATGGTGGCTTTTTGTCCGGCAGGCGCGGCCAGTATTAGATCTTTTAGGTTGATTGAGAAAACATTGATCGCATCGAGATCCGCTCGTTCACGAAGGCTTCCCAGCAGATCAGTTTCCAAATGGGTGTGCAGCTTGATGCGCCAGGTCCAGCGAACCACTTCGCCGAGCCAGTCATCCGCTGGGCGGCGCAGATTTTCAATATTGACCTGGCGTGCGATCATGCTCTCACAGGGATGGCCTTGCTCTTCTTCGCTTAGAATATCCACTTTAATACTGATAAACCCCTCCCTGCGAGCGCGGAACATGGCCAGGGCTCGGTGTGAGGGTGTGCTATTTAAAGGTTCGCTGTGCTCAAAGTAATCTTTGAATTTGGCAGCGGCCTGTTCTTTGCCCGGCTCTTTATCACTGCCACTCACCAGAGTGGCGATAATGTTGGCCTCATCGAACATAAACTGGCGCAGTCGGCCAACCAGCTCGGCATCTTCGCTAAAGCGCTCCATAAGAATAAATTTAGCGCCATCCAGGGCCGCTTTAGTGTCTGCAATACCCAGTTCTATATTTACAAATGCGGCGGCAACGTTCTCGGGATCCTGAGTTGGGTCGCCATAAAGACTATCCGCAAGAGGCTCAAGGCCTGCTTCAATAGCAATCTGGCCCTTGGTGCGGCGTTTAACTTTGTAGGGTAGGTATAAATCCTCGAGGCGAGTTTTTGTCTCAGCCAGATTGATTGCCTGCTTCAGTTCGGGTGTCAGCTTGCCCTGTTGCTCGATACTCGCGAGAATCGATTTGCGCCGATCTTCAAGCTCCCTTATATAGTTGAGGCGCTCCTCAAGATTGCGCATCTGAGTATCGTCGAGGCCGCCGGTGACCTCCTTGCGATAGCGCGATATAAAAGGTACGGTCGCGCCTTCGTCGAGCAGTTGTATGGCGGCAGTAACCTGATTTTCACCGACTTTGAGTTCATTGGCGATACGACTGGCAATAGATTGCATAGGGGCCTTTTACACATTAGTAGATTCAATATTCATCAGCCAATAACTGGCTTGAAACGAGATGTATTAGGCGCGAGATTATGCCTTGAGCGACTTGCTCTGGGTAGACTTGTTTTTATCAACTGACTGTGACTTGACCCCTATGCACCACGACATGACCCACGACATGATTCAAGCATCTGAGAACTGCCCACTTTGCACTGCCGAGGAAGTGGTCGAGTATCATCGCGATCAACGCCGCGCCTATCTGCAATGTTGTGTTTGTCGGTTGGTGTTTGTGCCCGAGAGATTTCATTTGTCAAATGATCAGGAGAAGGCGGAGTATGATCTCCATGAAAACGACCCTCAGGATGGAGGTTACCGTAGCTTTCTCAATCGACTTGCCGAGCCCCTTTTGGAGAAACTGCAGCCCGGCAGTCAGGGGTTGGATTTTGGCTCTGGTCCAGGACCCTGTTTGTCGCTGATGTTAGAAGAGCAGGGGCATACTGTCGCACTCTATGACCTCTATTACGCCAATTACCCTGAGCTGCTTGAGTCACAATATGATTTTATTACCGCGACTGAGGTCGTTGAGCATCTGGCTAAGCCGCTATTTGAATTAGACCGACTCTGGGGGATGTTGAAGCCCGGCGGGCAGTTGGCGATTATGACAAAGCTGGTTGCCAGCCCAGAGAAATTTGCCAACTGGCACTACAAGTCTGACCCCACTCATATCAGCTTCTTTTCAGTAGCGACCTTTGACTATCTGGGTCAGCTGTGGGGCAGTGCGCCACAGTTTATTGGCGCGGATGTCATTATATTTCAGCGATAGCATCTCGAGCAGCAATAAATGCCTGCACCGACCGGCTGACATCTTCGGCGCTAGTCACCCAAGAGCAGACGCTGATACGAATAACCTTTTTACCCTGCCACACTGAACCACCGACCCAGCACTCACCGGAATCTTGAATAGCTCCAAGTATCTTGTCTGTTTCAATATCGTTGTCAGCAGGCGAGACAATAACTTGGTTAAATACCACGTCGTTGCGTATCTCGAAACCTGCCGCCCCGAGTTCCTCGGCAAACTGCAGTGCTCGTTCATGCATACCGTAAACCAGCTCATCGACCCCGTCCGCACCCAAGTATTTCAGTGCTGCCCAGAGTTCTACCGCTCTGGCACGGCGAGACATCTCTGGTGTGTAAAGCATGCCATCGCGGTTTTCACTGAAGTTGAGATAGGCACCAGAGGCCTGCAGCGCCATAACCAGGGCATCTCGATCCCGGCACAACAAAATGCCACTGTCATAGGGTGTATTGAGGGTCTTATGGCCATCCACGGACCATGAATTGGCTTTCTCCATGCCTTGAGTCAAATGCTTAAGCCGCTTGGTAGCGCCTGCCCAAAGTCCAAAGGCACCATCTATATGGACCCATGCACCGACTTCATTAGCTCTGTCACAGATCGCGTCAAAGGGATCAAAGGAACCAGAGTTAACATTGCCCGCCTGCAGCAAAACGATGCAGCTGCCATCCAATTGCGGCAGTTGTTCTGGACGGATGCGCCCCTGATCATCGCCCTCGACCCATTCAATATTGTCGAGACCAAAACCCAGCAGGGCGACGGCCTTAGTCACAGCGCCATGGATATGACGGCCAGCAATAATACGCAGTGGTGGCGCGCCATTGTGCCCTTGCTGATTAAAGTCCCAACTCTGGTTCTGCAATAGTCGATAGCGCGCTGCCGCCAGCCCACATAAGATCGCCGAAGAGGTCCCGCTGACAAACCCAGCAACAGTGCTGTCAGGCAGGCCGAATAATTGTTTTAACCAGCGCTCACAGATCTCTTCGAGCTTGGAGGCAATGGGTGACATTACATAGAGCGCGGTATTTTGATCCCAGAAATCACTCAGCCACTTGGTCGCCAGAGTGACGGGCAAAATACCGCCATTCACAAACCCAAAGTAGCGTCCGCCAGTCTGAGCAGTGGTGGCAGGTGAACCGTATACATGGAGCTGTTGCAGAATCGCTGCGGCATCGCCTGAAGAGGCGGGCAGGTCTTCGACAAACTGTTCGAGATCAGCGAGAGCCTGTTTTGAGGGAAAGACATTGCGCTCAGCGGCGCCATCGGCGTATTCATAGGCATAGCCCTTAGCTTGCTCAAGGAGGGCTTTACTCTGCTTCTGTCGATGCATACTGTCACGCAATGTCATCTGATCCCTCTTGGGCTTTGAGTTGGATACGTATGGTCGCAGTAAATCATAGACTGGCGCGCTAACAAAGCTAGAATATCGGCAGTATTTAAACAATTAAGGAAAGTGATCGCTATGTATAAAGGACAGACTGTCAGTCTCACTCTTATCGACAATGGTTTTGCAGAAATTCAGTTCGACAACCAAGGGGAGTCGGTGAATAAGTTTAATCAGCAGACATTGGCTGATTTGCGCCAAGCGGTGGATGCTCTTAAAGCTCAGCCGGGTATTAGAGGTCTATTGCTTAGCAGTGCCAAATCGGTATTCGTGGTGGGTGCCGATATCACTGAATTTAAGGACATGTTCACTGCAACCAAAAATGTGTTTATTGCAGGGGCACAGACGGCGAATGCGCTGTTCTCTGAGATCGAAGATCTGCCTTATCCGTCGGTTGCTGCGATTAATGGTTTTGCTCTGGGTGGTGGTTTTGAAATCTGTCTGGCTTGTGACTCTCGCGTCATCTCTGCAAAGGCGGCCATAGGTTTGCCTGAAACTGGCCTAGGTATTCTCCCAGGCTGGGGCGGCACTGTGCGTTTGCCGCGTTTAATCGGTTATTCCGCAGCAGTTCACTGGGTGGCTTCTGGTGAGCAGCAGCGACCTAAGGCAGCTCTTGAAGCTGGTGCAGTCGATGCTATAGCTGAGCCAGAGCAGTTGCGTGAAACATCACTGCACCTACTCCAAGAGCTGGCATCTGGTGAGCGCGATTATCAAACTCGCCGCACCCAGAAGACCTCTGCTCTGTCTATGTCCGATGCAGAGCTTGAAGCCACTGCAGCCGGTTTCCGCAGCGCGATTATGGGCAAGATGGGCAATCATTATCCAGCGCCGTTAAAAGCAATCGAGTTGATTTCTAGTGCGGCCCATTTGACTCGCGACGCAGCCATTGCCATGGAGAACGAAGCGTTTTACGAAATCTCCCAAACGCCACAGGCAAGAGCCATGGTGGGTCTTTTCTTAAGTGATCAATACATTGTTAAGCAGGCAAAAAACCGCAGCCGCGCACTGGCGGATAAGTTGCCTGAGATCAAAACTGCAGGCGTGATTGGTGCAGGGATTATGGGTGGTGGTATTGCCTATCAGAATGCCATTCGCGGTTACTCGGTTGTGATGAAAGATATTAACCAGCCAGCTCTGGATCTGGGTATTCAAGAAGCCAATAAACTTCTGGCCAAAGGGGTTAAGCGCGGCAAGTTAACCGAAGAGAAGGCCGGTCAGATTCTCAGCTTGATCAAGCCAAGCTTGGAGGACACTGATGTGGCTCCGTGCAATATGCTGGTTGAGGCGGTGGTTGAGTTAGAGTCGGTTAAGAAAATGGTACTGCCAGCTGTTGAAGCTCTGCTCGATGAAAACGCTGTAATTACGTCAAACACTTCTACTATTTCGATCAACCGTCTTGCGGAGTCACTGCAGCGCCCAGAAAACTTCTGCGGCATGCACTTCTTTAATCCGGTTCACGCCATGCCGCTGGTAGAAATTATCCGCGGTGAAAATTCATCTGATGCAACTATCGCAGCCGTCTGTGCTTATGCTTTGGGTCTTGGAAAGAAGCCTATTGTAGTTAACGATTGCCCAGGATTCTTGGTCAACCGCGTACTGTTTGCCATGCTCTTTGGTCTCGAGATTATGATTTCAGAGGGCGCTGACTTCCAACAAGTGGATAAGGTGATGGAAGGTTGGGGCCTGCCTATGGGTCCGGCTTATCTGATGGACGTGATCGGTATAGATACGATTAATCACTGCTACCCAGTGATGATCAACGGCTTGCCGCAGCGCTTTAAGAAAACCGCTGACCTGTGGCCCACTGAAGCTATTTATCGGGCCGAGCGTTTGGGTCAGAAAAATGCTCGCGGTTACTACAGCTATGAGTTGAATGAAAAAGGTAAGCCGAGCAAGGCGGTGGATGAGACTGTTATTAAGATGTTTGCCGATCTCTATGGTGAAGCCAAATTGGTGGATGCTGATGAGATTGTCGATCGCCTAATGATTGCCATGGCTATGGAGATGATTCACTGCCTGGAAGAAGGCGTAGTAGCTTCGCCGGCTGAAGCCGATATGGCACTTATTTACGGCGTCGGTTTCCCGGCATTTCGCGGTGGTGTCTGTCGCTGGATGGATGAGATTGGGCTGCAGGAAGTCTGCGATCGCGGCGATAAATATGCACACATTAGTGAGCTGTATAGGCCCACTGAGAAGCTGCGTGCTATGGCGGCGAAGGGTGAAACACTGTACTAGGCTTGGGTTAAATAGAGCGGATTTTTATACGGAATTTCAGGTATCTAGCCTGGAATTTCGAGTCCGCCGATTTAGTTTTCTAGTCTGCCGCTCCGATTTCCCAACCTGTCATCTCCAACGCATGTGAGAGATCTCGACTTCCCTATAGCTCTTCAGGCCGCTCAGGCGTGCCCTGTATAAACGGACCATCGACACAGATGCGTCTACCATCAGGGGAAGCGCAGGCTCCACAGATACCCACACCACACTTAGTCAGATAATCAATCGCACTAAAGATCTGATCGTCGCGACAGAACTCCCGCTGTACTTTCGCTGCGGCGTGCACCATGGGTGAAGGGCCGCAGTTATAGAACACCAGTTTATCCAACTCCTGCTGATTCATCTCTTCAAGACGGCTGCGCAACAATTCGGTGACCACCCCTTTAAAGCCCTCGCTGCCATCATCTGTGGCTACGTGAACCTTGGCGATCTTTTTACACTCATCGAGATAATAAAGACGTTCTGCGGTACGCGCCCCAGTAAAGACTTCAGCATTGCCAAAATCTCGAGCTAGCTGATAAACCGCCGCTAAGCCGGTTCCGCCGGCCACTGCCATAATCTTGGCATCTTCAGCTGGTGATACAGGAATCCCGTGAGGACCGCGGACATAGACTTCAGTGCCTACCTCTAGGTCCATTAACGCATGGGTGAAGATACCCACATCGATAACGGCGAGCTGGAAGGGATCGTCCGCTAGAGCGGAGAAGGGCTTTTCACCTACACCTGGCACCCAGAGAAAGACAAACTCACCAGCCTGTATATTGACTTTGCGGTCAAAGGTGAGAACACAGATGTCGTTGCAGACACGCTTATTTTCCACCAGTACCACTGGCGAGTAGTCCATATCTATATCGTAGCGAATATGGGCTTCGGCTTTGTCTGAATCGAAAGCCATGTCCGATTCAAGCTGGTTAAAGTAGCTGCCAATTTCATCGGTGGTCATACCGGTTAGAGCAGAGCCTATACCGACAATGGAGGCGCCGGCATTAATAAATTCTCTGGTGTCGGCAGCACTGCTGGCGCCGCCACAACCGATTATTGGAAGATCGGTCACTGCGCGAATTTCAAGCACGCATTTGAGAGCGATGGGCAGAACGCCTTTGCCTGACATGCCGCCAGCGCCATTACTGAGAACTGGATGTCCATGAGATGCGGTATAGCCTGGCCCAACAGTGTTAATCGCACAGATACCGTCGGCACCACCGGCTGCTGCGGCTAGGGCTATGTCGCCAATATTGGGGGTGTTGGGAGTCAATTTGGGGATCACCGGAATATCCACCACGGCTTTGACTGCAGCAGTGATCGCCCGAACCATCTCTGGATCCTGACCCATGGCCATGCCATAACCTTTAGCGTGAGGGCAGGATAGGTTAAGCTCTAAGCCATCGGCTACTGGGGCCATGATCTTAGCAACCTCAACAAATTCTTCGAGACTGCCGCCGAAAATAGAGACCAGTAAAAAGCGATCTTCTGGAATGCGCAGTTTTGCCATGGCTTCTGCAGCTACTTCAGCACCAGGATTAGTCAGGCCAACGGCATTGACAAAATTACCCGGGGAATACTGGCTGTAGACCGGTTCGCGGTTACCCGCGCGAGGCACAGGTCCGACACTCTTAGTCGTGATCACACCGATCTGTGGCATATGATCAAACATATACTGAATAATGGGCACCGCAGTGGTAACGATTCCGGATGGAACTGTAAAAGGGCCTGAGAGGGTCTTGCCAAGGAATTCTGTCTTCAAGAGAGCTCGCTCAAAACTAATTGTATGGGAGGGTATACGCAGGGCGAGATTATACCGATTTTAAAGAATTAATCTGCCTCTCTTGAGCCTATGCTGCGAAAAAAGGCTAGGTGACTGTAGTCACTGCTGGGGATATAGCTGAGGTCGTTGTAATGGGGGTTGGCGGAAACCTTAACCACCACTGTGCTGGTGGCTGGATTGACATAGATATACTGTCCGTAGACTCCCATGGCCATATATTCGCCGTCCTCTGAGAGCGGCAACCACCATTGGTAGCCGTAGCCTAAGTCACCTTCGGCAGGCTGCACATGCGCGGCGTCGGCAACTGTTGATGCGGCGACCCATGCAACTGGGACAAGCTGTTTCCCTGCAACTGCGCCCTGATGTAAATAGAGTGACCCGAGCTTGGCGAAATCCCGCAGGGTCAGGTTGAGCCCGCCGAGGGCCATTTCTTTGCCATCGCCATCTAAAATCCAGTAGCCGTCGTGTTCCATGCCCAGCGGCTGATAGAGTTTTTCCTGCATATACTGAGTTACTGTCTTTCCGGTCGCACGACTCAACACCATGCTCAGAACATGAGTATCTATGCTGACATAGTGGTTTAGGGTGCCAGGCTCGCGGCCGCGTTCGAGGCTGGCGGCAAACGCATCTTGGGGGCTGCCTGTGGCAAAGCCACGACCCCAGCGATTGATATCACTATTAAAGTCGCCATAGTCTTCATTAAAGGCAATCCCCGATGACATCTGCAGCACATCTTTAATGCGCACAGCTTCATAGCCGGAACCTTTAAGCTCTGGAGCATAGGTATCAACGGTTTGTTCAATACTGGTGATGCTGCCTTCATCTACGGCGATACCCACCATAGCGGAAATAAACGACTTGGCCATGGACCATGAGATGGTGCGGGTGGACTCACTGTTACCCAGACTATAGGTTTCATACACTATTTTGTCGTTCTGTATTACCAACAGTCCGGTGGTCCAGGAGTCGGCTAGGAACTGCTCGGTGTTGAACGGGCGACCCTTAAATAGAAATTCCTCAGGCAACACTATTGTCGCACCAGAGTCGTAGGGTCTTGGAGCCGAGGAGGCGGTCAGGGCGCTGGTTGGCCCCAGTTGATCGGCGGAACGGAAGTTTTCAACGATGCGGTCTTCGTCGAAAAGATGCACAACGCGATAAAGATCCTGCACTGTTGGCAGCACCAAGAAACCGCATAGTAGTAGTGCGGCGCCGGCTAAAACTTTTTTATTTGCGATGGCCATAATTCCCCCGAGAGATATCTACGCTGCTTTTGCAGACTATTTATTGTGCCGCATCCTATTGTTGTGTCTATCCTACGGGAGTTTTGAGCGCGAAGGCAATTACAGACTTTGTGTAGGATTAGGGTGACGATATAAACCCCATCAAAAAACAACATAAAGCAGAACCAAAAAAAGCGACCCTAGGGCCGCTCTTTTCAATCACACAGGAACCAACATTAGAACTGATTCATGGTGTTATCTTTACCCGACGCTTTTAGCGCAGCTTCACCGGCAAAGTACTCTTTATGGTCGTCGCCCATATCAGAGCCAGCCATATTTTGGTGCTTCACACAGGCGATACCCTGACGGATTTCCTTGCGCTGCACACCAGCTACATAGCCCAGCATGCCTTGCTCGCCGAAGTACTCTTTGGCTAGATTATCGGTAGACAGTGCCGCGGTATGGTACGTAGGCAATGTAATCAAGTGGTGGAAGATACCGGCTTCGCGGGCTGAATCGGCCTGGAAGGTACGGATCTTGTCGTCTGCAAGGGTAGCTAGTTCAGTCTCATCGTAGCTGACATTCATTAAGTCGGCTCTATCGTAGGCAGATACATCTTTACCCGCCTCACTCCAAGCATCAAAGATCTGCTGACGGAAGTTCAAAGTCCAGTTAAACGAGGGACTATTGTTATAAACCAGCTTGGCATTGGGAACCACCTTGCGAATCTCATCCATCATGGCACCAATCTGACCAACATGTGGCTTCTCGGTTTCAATCCAAATCATGTCGGCGCCGTTCTGCAAGCTAGTGATACTGTCGAGGATGCAGCGCGCTTCACCAGTGCCAGCCTTAAATTGGTAAAGGTTACTTGGCAGACGCTTAGGACGCACTAGTTTACCGTTACGGTTAATTACCACATCGCCATTATTCATATCTGCAGGGGTGATTTCTTCAACATCAAGGAATGAGTTGTACTGATCACCCAGATCCCCTGGCTCGCGTGTTACTGCGATCTGTTTAGTTAGGCCAGCACCCAATGAATCGGTACGAGCAACAATCACGCCGTCGTCTACACCAAGCTCAAGGAACGCGTAACGAACCGCATTGATCTTGGCGAGAAAGTCTTCGTGAGGAACTGTAACCTTGCCGTCCTGGTGGCCACATTGCTTCTCATCGGACACCTGATTTTCAATCTGGATACAGCAAGCGCCGGCTTCAATCATCTGCTTGGCCATCAGATAGGTGGCTTCAGCGTTACCGAAACCTGCATCTATATCGGCAACTATGGGCACTACGTGAGTTTCGTGGTTATCAATTTTATCCTGAATCGCCTGTTTAGCATCCCCTTGAGCTGCATCTAACTCACGGAACAGTCCGCCTAACTCGCGGGCATCAGCCTGACGCAAGAAGGTATAAAGCTCAGCTATTAATGAGGCAACCGAGGTCTTCTCGTGCATTGACTGGTCGGGTAGGGGACCGAACTCTGAACGCAGAGCCGCAACCATCCAGCCTGACAGGTAAAGGTATTTACGTTTGGTAGTGCCGAAGTGCTTTTTGATCGCGATCAGCTTTTGCTGACCGATAAAGCCGTGCCAGCAACCCAGGGACTGAGTGTACTGAGATGAATCGGCATCATAGGCCGCCATATCTTCACGCATGATGGCTGCTGTGTACTTTGCAATCTCGATACCAGTTTGAAAACGATTTTGAGCGCGCATGCGTGCGGCAGAGTCAGCGCTGATCGCGCCCCAGTTGCCACCATGTTGCTCTTTTAGTTTGGCAACTGCTGCAAGATCATTAGAAAAATTGGACATAATAAAAACCCTTTGATGAATTCCATTGGTTTGACAGTGCAGTGAGTTTAGGTATGATACCGTCATTAATCTAATTGATAGTTTGTATTGCGGGCATTTTTGTTATGAATATATCGAGAGTCGATTTAAATCTACTGGTCTATCTAGATGTGCTGCTTCGGGAGTGCAATGTGACCCGCGCCGCCGAAGAGCTGGGCATCAGTCAACCGGCCATGTCAAACAGCCTGCGACGTCTGCGGGATCTATTCGACGACCCTTTATTGGTGCGTACCAGCGATGGTATGACACCGACAGACCGGGCTCTAGAATTGCAACCGTTAGTGCGCAATGTTCTGGCCGCTGCTGAAATCGCGGTATTGCCTAAGACCGTATTTGATGCCTCAGCATCCAATCGTATATTTCGCATCATGGCCAGTGACTACACCGAAGTGACCCTGCTACCGCAACTATTGACCCGGCTGCGCAAAGAAGCGCCGGGTATCCGCTTGGATATTATGACCCCCAGTGATGTGAGCTTTCACGATGTCGAACGGGGCAAAGTGGATATGGTGATTAATCGCTTCGATAGCTTGCCCCAGTCATTTCACCAGGTGCATCTCTGGGATGACAGTTTTTCCTGTGTGATGAGTGCCACTAATCCTGTGATTAAAAACTGGAGCCTCGATAGTTATTTGTCGCACAAGCATGTCTGGGTCAGCAAGACCGGCATGGGTGTCGGCGTAGGTATGAGTTCGGACGATGTTCAGCGTCTCGGCTGGGTCGATGAAGCGTTGGGTAAGCTGGACGCCAAGCGCGATATAACGGTCTTTACTCGCCATTACCAAGCGGCACTGCTGCTGGGTGAGCAGGAAGATTTGATTGTGACAATCCCGACGATCGCGGCACGAACCATGGCTAATAACCCCAAGGTCGTGATCCTTGACCCACCATTTGAGATACCTAGGATGCGTCTAAAAATGGTCTGGAGTCCACTTTTACAGAGAGATCCTGGGCATAAGTGGCTGCGTCAAATGATCAAAGATGTGTCCTCAGAGATTGCCAAATAGTTCCTGGTGTCGTTGGTTTTACTGAGCGCCTTAATATAACCTTACTGAATAGCAAAGATTGAAGCCATAGATTTGGCTTATTATAGAGATGGGCATAAACTCTGTAAAAACTTGTCGGTTTAAAGGAAAGAAAATGGTCGAACGTATCCAGCATTCGGGTTTGCAGATTGCAAAACCTATCTATCAATTGGTCAACGACCAAATCTGCCCTGGAACCGGTATACAACCAGATAAGTTCTGGCCCGCGTTCGCCGCAATAATCAATCGGTTCACACCGATCAATCGCGAACTCCTCGAAAAGCGCGAAACTCTTCAGGCACAGATCGATAGTTGGCATCACCAGCATCGCCATGACTTTAATTTCGCTGACTACAAAGCCTTTTTGCAAAGCATCGATTATCTGGTGCCTGAGGGTGATAACTTTAGCGTAACGCCGCGCAATGTTGATCCCGAAATTGCCAAGCAGGCCGGGCCTCAGTTGGTGGTGCCGATTATGAATGCGCGCTTCGCCCTGAACGCGGTAAATGCTCGCTGGGGAAGCCTCTACGATGCACTGTATGGCAACGACGTCATCTCAGAAGAGGGCGGTGCCGAGAAAGGCGGCGCCTATAATCCGGTGCGCGGACAAAAGGTTATTGACTATGGTCGTGACCTGCTTGATACCTCAGTGCCCTTAGACCATGGCTCCCATCACGGGGCCACTGCCTATCAAGTGGTCAATCAGCGGCTCATAGTAATGCTAGACGATGGCTCTCAGGCGCACTTAGCTAATCCTGAGCAGTTTGTAGGCTACTTGGGTACAACAGATAACCCAGCATCAATATTGTTACAAAACAATAGGTTGCACCTAGAAATTCAGGTGGATTCTAGTCACCAGGTAGGCGCCACTGATAAGGCCGGGGTCAAGGATATAGTGCTTGAAGCAGCTCTGACCACGATTATGGACTGCGAAGATTCGGTTGCAGCAGTTGACGCTGAAGATAAGGCTCTGGCCTACAGCAATTGGCTGGGCCTCAATAAAGGCACCCTTGAAGAAACCATTACTCGGGGCGATAAGAGTTTTGTCCGCTCAATGAATCCCGATCGCGAATACCTTGCCAGCGACGGCTCAAAATTGACGCTTAATGGTCGCAGCCTAATGTTCGTGCGCAATGTCGGTCATCTGATGACCAATCCTGCGATTCTCGATGCCGATGGCAACGAGGTTCCCGAAGGTATTATGGATGGCATGATCACCAGTTTGATTTCACTGCATGATCTCACGCGCACCGGGGTTTTGAGTAACTCCGCAGCCGGCAGCAGCTATATTGTTAAACCGAAAATGCATGGTCCTGAAGAAGTGGCCTTCACCAACGAGCTGTTCGATGCTATCGAAGACGCTTTGGACCTTGAGCGTCATACAATTAAAGTGGGCATTATGGACGAGGAGCGACGCACCTCGGTTAATCTTAAAGAGTGCATCCGCGCCGCCAAAGGCAGAGTAGTGTTTATTAACACCGGGTTTTTGGATCGCACTGGCGATGAAATCCATACCAGCATGCATGCGGGTCCCTTTGCACTAAAAGCGGATCTCAAGGCAATGCCATGGATCAGTGCCTATGAGGATCGCAATGTGGATGTAGGTCTAGCCTGTGGCCTCAAGGGAAAGGCCCAGATAGGCAAGGGCATGTGGGCAATTCCAGATAATATGGCGGATATGATGCGGATCAAAATAGGTCACGTAAAATCCGGCGCTAATACCGCTTGGGTGCCGTCGCCCACTGCGGCAACACTGCATGCTATGCACTACCATCAGGTTAACGTTGAAACCATGCAAGAGCAGATAGCCCGTCGCCCTCAAGCCAATGTCGACGATATTCTTACCATCCCGTTACTTGGCGATCGCCAGCTCAGTGCTGAGGAAATTCAACTGGAACTGGACAATAATGCTCAGGGCTTGCTCGGCTATGTGGTGCGTTGGGTCGAGCAGGGTGTGGGTTGCTCTAAGGTGTTAGATATCAACAATGTCGGCTTAATGGAAGATCGCGCAACGCTGCGTATTTCCAGCCAGCATATGGCCAACTGGTTACATCACGGTATCTGCAGTGCAGAGCAAATCATGGAAACCCTCAAGCGCATGGCTGCGGTGGTCGATGGTCAGAATGCTGGGGATGCGGAGTACATAGCTATGAGCCCGAAATTTGATCAGAGTATCGCGTTTCAGGCAGCCTGTGACCTGGTGTTTAAAGGTGACAAGCAGCCCAGTGGATACACTGAACCATTGCTCCATGCCTATCGTCAGCAAGCGAAAGCCGCGCGCTAATTACGCCCAAGGAATCAATATGAAATCGACTCCCGATCTCTGCGACCAGTACCCTGAGCTAGTTCAGGTCGTCGAACCCATGTTCAGTAACTATGGCGGGCGCGAGCGCTTCAGCGGCAAGATAGTCACGGTGAAATGCTTTGAAGACAACAGCTGCGTTAAAGCACTGGTGGATACTGAGGGTCAGGGTCGAGTAATGGTAGTGGATGGCGGTGGTAGCATGCGCCGTGCTTGCCTTGGGGATATGTTAGCCGAGAAGGCTTCGGTTAACGGCTGGAGCGGACTGATTATCTATGGTTGCATTCGCGATGTTGATGAGATTATGGCCACTGATATAGGTGTTCAAGCCCTGGGTACGCAGCCAATGAAAACTGACAAGAAAGGTATCGGTGAAACGCAGATTCCCGTGACTTTTGGCGGCGTCACCTTTACGCCTGGCGACTACGTTTACGCCGATAACAACGGTATTGTTGTAGCTCCCCAGCAGCTTATTTAGAAAGCTCGCCCGAAAACTACCTCTAAGCCAATCTCAGCTTCATCGCTATATGAGGCATATCTGCATCCAAGAATTCCTCTCCGTAACAGCTAAAGCCAAGACCGCTGTAAAATGGCAGGGCAGTGAGTTGGGCATGCAAGTAGAGCTCTGGGAGTTTCTCTGCCGCGGCAGTGTCGATCACTGCTCGCATAATCGCATCGCCAATGCCGCGCTTGCGGTTGGCTGCAAGCACCGCCATACGGCCAAAGTGGCCATCGGGCAATAGCCGTCCAGTGCCCACCGCAGCGTTATTAGCATCATAGGCGAGCCAGTGAATACACTGGGGATCGAGACCATCAAAATCCAAAGCCAGAGGAACATTCTGCTCTTCGACAAATACCGCAGTGCGAATGCGCCTGATTTCAGGTTCGTTGATTTGCCAGCTGGTTTGTTCAACGCGGATGGTTGGTTTAGTCTGCATTCAAAAAGTCTTAACTATTTATTGTAGTGAGCGGGTAACAATAAACTATAGGGTGACAAATTGCGCTGCCCATTGAGCCCAAGTCAATACCCTTGAAAAGTGCGCAAGTATAAATACTAAACATTGCCTTCTGAAACCGAATAAGAAAAGATAACAAGATCTTTGTACTCGACACCCAATTAGAGATTATTGAGCATGATCAAAAGCCTATTTAATGCTGTATCTATTAGTTTTTTCCTAGCTCTCAGCTCCTTCTCCCTGGCCAGTGAAAAAGCCATTATCGACCCCAGCGCTCGCTTTCATCCGCTCGTTAGTAGTCGCGGTATGGTGGTATCCCAAGAGATGCTTGCCAGTGAGGTTGGGGCCGATATCTTGGCTCGCGGCGGCAATGCTGTAGATGCGGCTGTGGCCACCGGCTTTGCCCTGGCGGTAACCTTGCCTCGTGCCGGAAACCTCGGTGGCGGTGGCTTTATGTTGGTTCATCTAGCGGAAGAAAATAAAACTGTCGCTATCGACTATCGCGAAATGGCACCAGCCTCTGCGTCTAGGGATATGTTCCTCGATGCTGAGGGCGATGTTGACAATAACAAAGCCCGTTACAGCGTGCAGTCCTCAGGCGTGCCGGGCACGGTTGCTGGCCTGCTTCACGCGCTCGATAGCTACGGCACCATGAGTCTAAAGCAAGTCTTGCAACCCGCTATAGAGTTGGCGGCTAAAGGGTTTAAGGTCTCTATGGACCTGTCCTCTTCGCTCCAGGCACGGCAGCAGACAATGCATAAAAATCCTGCCTCTAGGGAATATTTTTACAAGGCCGATGGCGCTGGCTACGAATACGGTGAGACGCTGGTACAAAAGCATCTTGCTGCAACCTTAGGGCGTATTGCAAAGCGAGGTCGCAGTGGATTTTATCAAGGCAAGACCGCTCAGCTTATTGTCGCTGAAATGCAGCGCACCGGCGGTTTAATCAGCCACGAGGATCTCACGAGTTACCAAGTTATTGAACGCACGCCAGTCTGCGGCAACTATAGAGGTAACAGCGTTTGCGCCATGCCGCCGCCGTCCTCCGGTGGCGTGCATATGCTGCAGATGCTGAATATTCTTGAGGGTTGGGATCTCGCATCTCTAGGACATAACAGCGCCGCCTATATCCACCGCTTGGTTGAATCCATGCGCCGCGCCTACGCTGATCGCAGCAGTTATTTGGGCGATCCGGACTTCTTTCCAGTCCCTGTAGCTGAGCTAACCGACAAACAATATGCCGCTGAGTTGCGCGAGCAAATTAATTTGCTCGAATCCAGTCGTTCCATCGATATTCGTCCCGGCCTAGACAACAGGCCCGCTGGTAAAGAAAGCACTGAAACGACGCATTTCAGTACCTGGGATCAATGGGGCAATGTCGTCAGCAATACCTACACGCTTAACTTTTCCTATGGCAGCGGCATCTCAGTTACTGGAGCCGGCTTTCTGCTGAATAATGAAATGGATGATTTTTCCGCCAAGCCCGGCTCGCCCAATGGATACGGTCTAGTCGGCGGTATAGCCAACGCTATTGAGCCAGGCAAGCGACCTCTATCATCTATGACGCCAACCATCGTCTTCGATAATTCCGGAGCACCTATTCTGGCCACTGGAAGTCCTGGTGGCAGCACGATTATTACTATTGTGATGCAGATGCTGTTGAATATTATCGACTTCGATATGAACGTTGCCGAGGCCACAGCAGCGCCGCGCATTCACCACCAATGGCTGCCAGACAGAGTGTTTTATGAAGCAGGAGTGTCGGCAGATACATTGCAGGTACTGCGCGAGATGGGCCACCAACTAAACGATAAAACCAGTCGCCTGGGCGCCACTCAAAGTATTCAAGCAGATTCAGATGGCGCTATGATTTATGGCACAGCTGATTATCGCCGCGAGGGTTCTGGGGTGGCCATACCTATTGAATAGCCGACTTAAATAGCTGCCTAAAGAGCTGACCAACTACTGTTTAAGACCGTTCTCATAATGGCTGATACTGCCATCTGCATTGCGCAGATCGGCAGTGCGCCGCTCGCCAGTTTCGTCCACCAGCATCTGATATTTAGGCGTGGTCATAAAGATCGCAAACCACTCCGCCAACAATTTATCGTCATCCAGGGTTTCTAATATCAGCTTCTTCACCTGAGCCACATAGGCCTCGGGTATGGGTCCCTGAGCAGACTCTGGGGTCAGCGGTGGGTCGATCAGATAACGAGGTGCTGGGCCTCGACTGAGCAGTTCAGTGGCCAGATCATCGAGCATTTCAGTGGCCGCTGGAGATCTAAAGCCCACAGAAAAGGTTGTGCACTCACCAATAGCAACGCCGTGATGGGCGATCTGCGGTGGTATATACAACATATCGCCAGGTTCTAGCACCCACTCATCGGTAGGCACAAAATCTTTAAGTATTTTAAGTCCAGTATTCTCCGCCAGGGGCGTGTGCTCGTCGCAGTGCTGGCCAATCTGCCAGCGGCGCTTGCCCGCACCCTGAAGTAAAAACACATCGTAGTAATCAAAGTGCGGCCCGACACTGCCGCCATCTTCGGCATAGCTAACCATAATGTCATCGAGACGCCAGGAGGGTAAGAAATCGAAATGGCAAAGCAGTTCAGCAACCTCGGGAACCCAGAGATCAACCGCTTGGACCAGTAATGTCCACTGACTTTCGGGAAGATTAGCGAAGCGTTCTTCATCAAAGGGACCCTGTTCAAGCTGCCAGTCGCTGACGACTACTAAGCGCGATTCAACCTCGGCTTCGAGGGCCATACCAGCGAGCTCATCACCATTAATCGGTGGCTCAAAGTTAGGCACAGCGCCGCGAATTAACAATGGCTTTTTCTGCCAGTAATTGGCTAAAAAGTCTGCTGCACTGATCTCGCCAAGAATGCTCTGAATAGGATCCATAGGTTTAAATAGTCTTCGCTTGGTCTGCAGCATTACCAATATAGGAAGCAGGAGTCATAGCTTTGAGCGCGGTTTTGGCTTCTTCTGGCATATCCAAAGTGTCAATAAAAGTCTGAATAGTTGCCTGATCCATCACATTGCCACGAGTCAGTGCCTTGAGTTTTTCATAAGGTTCTTCGATGCCATAGCGACGCATAACGGTCTGAATAGGTTCTGCCAGTACTTCCCAGCTGTTATCCAGATCCGCTGCAAGCTTAACGTCATTGAGCTGCAACTTACTCATACCCTTAGTCAGTGAGGCGTAAGCAATCATCGAATAGCCGAGGCCAACGCCCATATTGCGCAGCACAGTGGAATCGGTGAGGTCACGCTGCCAGCGCGAGATAGGCAGTTTGGCGGCTAGGTGTCCGTAAAGTGCATTGGCTATACCCATATTGCCCTCGGCGTTCTCGAAGTCGATAGGATTTACCTTGTGTGGCATGGTCGAAGAACCCACTTCACCGGCGATGGTTTTTTGCTTGAAGTAGCCGAGCGAAATATAGCCCCAGATATCCCGCGCATAATCGATCAGAATAGTGTTCGAGCGTGCCAGTCCATCAAACAGCTCAGCCATATAATCATGGGGCTCAATCTGGGTGGTGTAAGGGTTGTAGTCGAGACCTAGCTGCTCAATAAAGTCTTGGGCAACCGCCTGCCAGTCAATTTCTGGGTAGGCTGACAGGTGAGCATTGTAGTTGCCCACTGCGCCGTTAATTTTACCAAGCATGGGCACCGCTTTAATCTGTGCAATCTGCCGCTCTAATCGATAGGCCACATTGGCCATCTCTTTACCCACAGTGGTGGGAGAGGCAGTCTGACCGTGAGTGCGGGCGAGCATTGCGGCATCCGCATAGTCGCGGCCCATAGCCGCTAGCTGTTGGTGAATCTCTTGCAAGGCTGGCAACACTATAGTGTCGCGGCCTTCTTTAAGCATTAGGGCATGAGAGAGATTATTAATATCTTCTGAAGTGCAGGCAAAGTGAACAAATTCACTTACTGCATTGAGCTCTGCATTATCGGCAATAGTTTCTTTGATCAGATATTCCACGGCTTTCACATCGTGATTTGTGGTGCGCTCAATCTCTTTAATACGCAGCGCCTGCTCAAGGGTGAAATCATTCACCAGCTGCTCTAACAGACTATTGGCTGCAGCAGAAAAACGTGCCACCTCAGGGATAGCTGGATGCTGCGAAAGATGCTGCAACCAGCGCACTTCAACTATGACACGGTAGCGAATCAAACCATATTCGCTAAACACATTGCGTAGCGATTCAGTTTTGCCACTGTAGCGGCCATCGATTGGGGAAACAGCGGTCAGAGAAGAGAGCGGGATACTGGTCATTAAAAGTCCAAATAGAGTCGTTAAATAAGCCGCGTATGATAGCGGAATCAATGTTCAATTTCAGATTATTTGCGCCCCAGTGACCCTGAGGCAGAGATCGAGAGAGACTAGTTTTTCAATGCTCGGATCAATGCTTTGCGGTAGACCACCAGGTGATAGCGTTTGCCGCCTAATTGACGCCACAGAAAGGCACTTCTCACCGCAGCAAACAGCAGGCAACGGATACGCTCTGCAACACCGGGCTGCTGCAGATAGCTAGGATTCCCCTTTACCTGAATACGCTGACGCAATGTGCTGATTGTCTGTTGGTAGAGGGAGGCAATATTGGCGAAGACATTATCGTGAATCACCGAGAAGTGTTCAGCCTGACGTGCGGCTTTATCTATGCCCTCGGCAATATTTTTTAATATTACCGGGCGGCTGTTCAGCTGCCGCTCAATGCTTAACACCGCAATGCCATAAACCAAGGTGCTCGGTTTAAAAAGCTCAGTATCCTTTTGCTCTCCGAACAGTACGGTCATGGCATCGACGCCAGTTTCAAGACTCTGCTCTGAACCGTAAAGATCCTCTATGGACTCAGGATCCTGATTGAGCAGGGCGCTAATACAGACTTTCATCTCTTCAGTTGAGGCTTCACCGGTATTAGCCAGCTGGTCAACTAGATGACAGGCTTGAAACACCGCGGCTAAGGCCATGGCCTGATCACGAGTCGGCTTAGCAAACATCAGTTGCTGCCATTTGACCATTCCATGTTGCCTCAATAGTGCCGCCGCCAAGACAGTGATCACCCTGATAGAACACAACTGATTGGCCCGGGGTTATAGCACGCTGTGGCTCATCAAACTGCACTTCACAGCCGGTGGCTGTGGGTGTCACCAAACACTTTTGATCGGGCTGACGATAGCGCGCTTTGGCCATGCAGGTGAAGGTCGAAGTAGGGGTGCCATTAATCCAATTGATTCCCTCGGCGCGCAGCTGATCGGTATACAGCAGCGGATGTTGAGCTCCTTGACCGACGATTAAGCGATTATTGGTTAGATCCTTTTGCAGCGTAAACCATGGCTCATCAGGGCTATTTTTTATGCCACCAATGCCCAGACCCTGACGCTGACCGATGGTATAAAACATCAAACCCTGATGTTCTCCAATAACAACACCTTCTGACGTCACCATCTCACCTGGCTGGGCTGGAATATATTGCTCTAGGAAATCTTTAAAGCGGCGCTCACCAATAAAGCAGATACCGGTACTGTCCTTTTTTGTCGAGGTAACAAAACCATGCTCTTCGGCAATACGGCGCACCTCAGGCTTTTCCAACTCACCAACCGGGAACAAGGATTTGGCAAAGGCGCTCTGTTCCACTGCATGCAAAAAGTAACTTTGATCCTTATTGCCGTCTAGCCCTTTCAATAGCTGAGTCTGACCATCGACCTCAGCCAGCCGGGTGTAGTGACCTGTGGCTATGGCATCGGCCCCGAGAATCTGGGCGTAGTCGAGAAATACCTTAAACTTGATTTCCCGATTACAGAGGATATCCGGGTTGGGCGTGCGACCAGCGCGGTACTCTTCGAGAAAGTGCTCGAAAACGTTGTCCCAGTAGTCCGCTGCAAAATTGGCCGTGTGCAGCCTAATACCTAGCTTGTCGCATACCTGCTGGGCATCTGCCAAATCGGCTTTAGCAGTGCAGTACTCCGTTTCGTCGTCTTCATCCCAGTTCTTCATAAACAGGCCCTCAACGGCGTAGCCCTGCTCAATTAAAAGCAGCGCAGCAACGGAGGAATCGACGCCACCAGACATGCCAACTATGACTTTTTTTACTTTGCTCATAATTTACCAAGTAAATAACTGAAGAGATGCTCTAAACCGCTGCTAATTGGGTGCGACTAACTAGCTCCAAGTAACTGGCACACACTATAAAGTGTTGCGAAATATTTCCATAGGAAAAATGCGCTGGGCCAAGTAATCGTCGAGGCAGCTGATCACTCCAGGACTGCGTAGTTGCTCGAGATTCTGTTGGATCTCCTCGTAGCTCATCCACAGCGCGAAATCTATATCTGAGTCGATCCTGGCATCGGCATCGAACTCCACCGGCTCGGCGGCAAAGGCCAGGCGATAGTAGGTAATACCACTGGTCTCATTAAATGAGGTTAAGAAACCGAGAAAGCCCGTGAGCTCAACAATCCAGCCAGTCTCTTCAAAGGTTTCACGGATCGCGGCTGCCTGTATATCTTCGCCGGGCTCCACATGGCCAGCTGGCTGATTGATAACCTGACGACCAAACTTGGTCTCTTTGACCATTAGAAACTGACCATCGCGCTCGACTATGGTGGCCACGGTGAGATGTATTTTATTGGGCACGTCTAGGATCTCCGTTTTGGCGATGGCGTTTTAGCTATAGCTGTTTTGTTAGGGGCTGTTTTGCTAGGGGCTCTTTTACTAAGAGCTCGTTTTTTAGCATGCCCCGTAAATCCTGATTTTTTAGCTTCCGACATATCAACAGTTTCAATGCGATACTCTCCTGGAAGGATATCTGTGACTTTCCAGTCGCCAATGGCAGCGCGAACTAGACGCAGAGTCGGCAAACCCACTGCGGCAGTCATGCGCCTGACTTGCCGATTGCGACCTTCGTTAATAATCAGTTCGATCCAGCTGTCAGGGACACTTTGCCTTTCTCTGATCGGCGGAACTCTGGGCCACAGATTGGGCACTTCCATAAGCCTGCAAGTTACCGCTGAGGCGGGGCCATCTTTAAGAGTGACGCCCTGCATTAGCTCAAGGCAATGGGCCTGAGTCGCTGTGCCCTCAACCTGAGCCCAATAGGTTTTGTTGAGCTTGTATTTTGGACTGCTAATCTGCGCCTGTAGCTGCCCATCATCGGTTAATAGCAGCAGGCCTTCGGAGTCATAATCCAGCCGTCCAGCAGGGTAGATTCCTTTAATGGGAATAAACTCAGACAGGGTTTTTCTTGCCTCGGAGTCGGTAAATTGGCTCAGGACATGAAAAGGTTTATTGAAGAGGAGTAGTTTCGACACAGGTTTCTCTAATTTTTTCCTATTGTAAATGAAACAGGGTTACAAAAAATGGGCGAAATGATGTTAAAATGCGCCGAATTGGTAAATCTTTTACAAATAACATTAACCCCGCGGAGACAATAATGGGATATCAGCATATCCAGATACCCGAATCTGGTAAAAAAATAACCGTAAATTCAGACTTTTCACTCAACGTTCCAAACAATCCTATTGTGCCCTTTATCGAAGGCGATGGCATTGGCGTAGACATTACTCCGGTAATGATCAAAGTTATCGACGCGTCGATTAAGAAAGCCTATGCCGGTGAGCGCAAGATCTCTTGGATGGAAGTGTTCTGTGGTGAGAAAGCCGCTGAACTTTACGAAGGTGACTGGTTCCCAGCTGAAACATTAGAAGCTGTTAAAGAATTTGCCGTCTCCATCAAAGGACCATTGACTACTCCTGTAGGCGGCGGTTTCCGATCATTGAACGTTGCTCTGCGCCAAGAGTTGGATCTGTTTGTTTGCCAGCGTCCAGTGCGTTGGTTCCAAGGTGTTCCCTCCCCAGTTAAGCAGCCTAACAAAGTTGATATGTGCATCTTCCGTGAGAACTCCGAAGACATTTATGCAGGTATCGAGTGGAAGGCCGGCAGTGAAGAAGCGATCAAAGTCATCAAATTCCTTCAGGAAGAGATGAGCGTTACCAAGATTCGTTTTGATGAGAACTGTGGTATCGGCGTTAAGCCAGTATCAGAGCAGGGCACTAAGCGCCTAGTTGCCAAAGCGATTCAGTACGCCATAGATCAAAATAAGCCATCTGTGACTATTGTTCACAAGGGCAATATCATGAAGTTCACCGAAGGTGCATTCTGCGATTGGGGCTATGAAGTGGCACGCGAACAGTTCGATGCTCAGCCTCTGGATGGCGGCCCATGGCACGTGGTTAAGAACCCCAATACTGGCGAAGACATTGTTATTAAAGACGTTATTGCCGATGCCATGTTGCAGCAGATTATCCTGCGTCCAGACGAGTACAGCGTGATTGCCACACTGAACCTGAATGGCGACTATATCTCTGATGCACTGGCTGCTCAGGTTGGCGGTATTGGTATTGCTCCAGGCGCAAACCTGTCTGACGACGTCGCGATTTTTGAAGCGACTCACGGTACTGCACCTAAGTATGCTGGCCAAGACAAAGTGAATCCTGGCTCACTAATTCTCTCAGCCGAGATGATGCTGCGTCACATGGGATGGGGCGAAGCTGCTGACCTAGTGATCAAAGGTATCGAGGGAGCAATCTCTGAAAAGAAAGTTACTTATGATTTTGAGCGACTGATGGACGATGCAACGTTGATGTCTTGTTCAGAGTTTGGCGATGTGATGATCGAGAACATGTAATTGCTCTCGAGACTCGTTTAGAACCAAAAAAGCCGGCCTCACAGCCGGTTTTTTTATATCTCTTGACGATTAATTAAGAGGTCGGCCTCAGACACTCAGGATTTTGGCATATCACTACCTTCTTCGGGTTGTGGCGGCTCATCCGGGATTATATTAATTGCGTGGCGACCATTTTTCCCATGCTCTACATCATAGGTCACACGCTGAGAGCATTTGAGGGTCTTATACCCTTCCATAATTATGTTCTGATGATGAGCAAACAGCTCTCGTTCACCGTTGTCAGGCTCTATAAAACCGAACCCTCGGTCGTTGCTAAACCATTTAACTCTACCTGTATCTGCCATGCTTTTTGTCTCTCCATAATTTCCTTTCCCATTCCGTTGTAAAAAGACAAGATGTTACAAGCTGCGCCCACTTTAATTAGTTGAATATCTCTGTCAAGACCGCTCATCGTTTAGCAGAGCCAGCAATCTGATGTAAGATGAAATACGTATCCTAAAGTAAACCAATTGGCAAAAATTGTATGAGTGACGAAAAAAATCCCCCTTCTTGGCAACATGAGAGTAATACTGTGGTCGAAGCAGAGAGACCAAAGCTAAAGAAGCCATCAATGTTCAAAGTAGTACTGTTAAACGACGACTATACGCCGATGGAATTTGTCGTCGAACTACTGGAAAAGTTTTTCTCAAAGACGCGCGAGAATGCTACGCGCATCATGCTAAGTATTCATACCGACGGAAAGGGCGTCTGTGGCATCTATACTAAAGATGTGGCAGAGACGAAAGCGGGCACAGTTAATCAGTATTCGAGGGATCACCAGCACCCGCTTTTGTGTGAAGTAGAACCCTGTAACGATGAAGAAGAGTAAAGACTATGCTAAGTAGAGAACTGGAAGTTACCCTCAATCTGGCATTCAAGAGCGCCAGAGACAAACGTCATGAATTTATGACCGTCGAACATCTGCTACTTGCACTGCTGGATGATGCCTCGGCGTCAAGCGTGCTCAAGGCCTGCGGCGCTGATGTCAGCGTGCTGCGGCAAGATCTAATAGAGTTTGTCGACTCCACTACACCGATTATCTCCGACATTCAGCTTGAGCAAGAAACCCAGCCCACCCACGGATTCCAGCGCGTGCTGCAGCGTGCGGTATTCCAAGTTAACTCGGCCAACCACAGCGAAGTTGTGGGGGCCAATGTGATTGTTGCGATCTTTAGTGAGCAGGAGAGTCAGGCCGTCTACTTTTTGCGTCTGCAAAATATTGCCCGCATTGATGTGGTCAACTACATCTCTCACGGTATTTCGAAATATGTAGATCAACCTGAGAACAACAGTGAAGAGTCCACTAGCAGCACAGATTCTGCGACTGCGCCTGACTCCCAGGAAGAGAGCCTACTCAGTCAATTCACCACCAACCTCAACGAACAGGCCGCCCTTGGCCATATTGACCCACTGATTGGACGTGCTGCAGAGGTTGAGCGTGTCAGTCAAATATTGGTTAGACGGCGCAAGAATAACCCGCTTTTAGTGGGTGAGTCAGGGGTAGGTAAAACCGCCATCGCTGAAGGCCTGGCAAAACTGATTATCGAAGACGCTGTACCCGAGCCTTTAAAGGGCAGTGTGGTCTACTCCTTAGATATGGGTGGCTTGCTGGCGGGCACCAAGTACCGCGGCGATTTCGAAAAGCGCCTCAAGGGCATTATTGCCGAATTGGGTGAGCGCGACGGTTCGATTCTATTTATCGATGAGATTCACACCATTATTGGTGCAGGAGCCGCATCCGGCGGCGTTATGGATGCGTCTAACCTTCTCAAACCGCTACTGTCATCAGGCAAGTTGCGCTGCTTTGGCTCGACTACGTACCAGGAGTACCGCGGTATTTTTGAGAAAGATCAAGCTCTGTCACGACGTTTCCAAAAGATTGACGTTGAAGAGCCGTCAGTGGATGAGACCTATCAGATCCTCAAAGGGCTCAAATCACGCTTTGAAGAGCACCACGATTTAAAATTCAGTAATCCTGCGTTAAAAGTGGCTGCAGAACTGGCTGCCAAACATATCAATGATCGCTTTTTGCCGGACAAGGCCATAGATGTGATCGACGAGGCGGGTGCCTATCAGCGCCTGCAGCCTGCCAGCAAGCGTAAAAAGACCGTCGGTGTCAGCGATATCGAAATGGTGATTTCGAAGATCGCCCGGATTCCGGCCAAGAGTGTTTCCAGCTCCGATAAAGAGCAGCTCAAAGGTCTATCTGAGAAGCTGAAGATGGTTGTATTTGGTCAGGATCCAGCAATCGATGTATTGACCACCTCAATCAAAATGGCTCGAGCTGGATTGCGTGAGGGAACTAAACCCATTGGTAGCTTCCTGTTTGCCGGCCCAACCGGCGTGGGTAAAACCGAGGTCAGCCGTCAGTTGGCGAATATCCTGGGCGTCAATCTGATGCGCTTTGATATGTCCGAGTACATGGAGCGTCACACCGTGTCACGACTGATTGGCGCGCCCCCGGGCTATGTTGGTTATGATCAAGGTGGATTGCTCACCGATGCGGTCAACAAGCATCCGCATTCAATCGTGCTCTTAGACGAAGTGGAAAAGGCTCACCCTGATGTCTTTAACCTATTACTACAGGTAATGGATCACGGTACGCTGACTGATAACAATGGTCGCAAAGCCGACTTCCGCAATGTCATTATTATTATGACCACCAATGCCGGTGCTGAATTAATGAGCCGCTCTTCAATGGGCTTTGCGCAGCAGGACCACCGCACTGACGGTATGGAAGCGATCAAGAAGATGTTTACCCCAGAATTCCGCAACCGCCTCGATAGCATTGTGCAGTTCGCTGAGTTGTCTATGGATGTGATTACCACGGTGGTGGATAAGTTCTTGGTGCAGCTGCAATCGCAGTTGGACAGCAAGAAGGTCTTTCTCGATATAGATAGTGATTCTAGGGAATGGTTAGCGGTAAATGGTTACGATGCCAAGATGGGCGCGCGACCAATGGATCGTTTGCTGCAAGAGAAGATTAAAAAGCCACTGGCCGAAGCGGTTTTGTTTGGCAGTCTATCAGAGAAGGGCGGTACTGCGTTTGTGCGGGTCAAAGATGGCGAATTGGTTGTACATACAGAGGATGAGCTCGCTACTAGCGAGTAAATCCTATCTAGTAAATCTCAGCCAGCAAAAAACCGTCCTATGGAGCCCATGGGACGGTTTTTTTACGCACAAATAATGTAAAGCGGACTGAGCTTAACGCTCTCTAAAGGTAATGCGACCCTTAGTTAGGTCATAGGGAGTCATCTCAACCTTAACCTTGTCACCCGTTAGAATACGAATGTAGTGCTTGCGCATCTTTCCAGAGATATGGGCAATGATGACGTGATCATTTTCCAACTTAACTCGAAAAGTCGTGTTCGGCAGAGTGTCGATGACCTCGCCTTCAAATTCAATGTGATCTTCTTTCGCCATAAGCTTAATGTAGTGCCTGTCAATGAGATAGTTTAAACCCTGTGCCTACAGGGGCGCTTACCCAAGCGTATCCCCAAAAAGCGCGGCAAGTTTGCCTTAAAACGCCTCGTATAGCAAAGTCATTCGGCAATTCCCCAGCTATTTTGTCGGTACAGCTCAATGGGCCGATATTTGGTCTTGTACTCCATCTTGTCACAGCCAGAAATCCAGTAGCCTAAATAGAGATACTCAAGGCCGAGACGCTGAGCCATATCGATCTCCACAAGGATCGCTAACACCCCGAGACCGCGCTCCGAAAAGGCCGGGTCAAAGTAGGTATAGATAGCCGACAGCCCGTTGTGAATAACATCGATAACGGCACAGCCGATTAGCTGATCACCCAATCTAAATTCCAGAAACTGCGTGCACTCCCAGGCATTGCCAAGAAAATCTTCAAACTGACGTCGCGAGGGCGGGTACATGTCTCCATCGCTGTGGCGCTGTTCTATATACCGGGCATAGATCGGAAAGTGCTCACCGATATTAATCGAGTCCAGCTGCTCGACCATAATATCGTCGTTCTTTTTCCAGCAGCGTTTCTGGGCGCGACTCCACTTGAAATTGTCCACTGGCACCCGGGCGGGAATACAGGCATTGCAACCGGAACACTTGGGCGCATAGAGATAAGGGCCACTGCGGCGAAAGCCAAGGGTCGTCATGCGTGAATAGAGTTCCACATCTATGTGCATCTCTGGATCCACAAACGCGGTGGTCGATTGGCGCTCAGGCAGGTAGCTGCAGTCATGGGCCTCGGTCAAGCAGAGCTTGATCATGCCTATATCTGGCGAAATATCGCGAGTCATATGGGGCTACCTGATTAATGGATTATTGATCGTCAATAACAGCAAGAGTAGTTCAGCGGCCTAGGATTCTCAATGAGATTTTTCCACCGACCTGATCACCAATTAAACTCTAATCTAGTTGGCTGCTCACCAGAGCTGAGTAGGGGCCAACTTAAAGTCTTATCTCGGCCCTTGGTCAGCTGCTCAATAAAGACACTGCGATCCATACTCAGGGCACCGAGACTGACCAGATGAGGATTAACCAGCTGGCAGTCAATCAGCTGCAAGCCGGCTTCTAGGCCCCAGCGACAGAGGTGAGCCATTGCAATTTTTGAGGCACTGGCGCGGCGACTAAACATTGATTCACCACAAAAAATGCTGCCAACCGCAACACCGTAGAGACCACCAATCAATTCGCCATCCTGCCAAACCTCAAGCGAATAGGCCTGCCCCTGATCATGCAGTATTGTATAGGCCGTTATCATCTGCTCAGTTATCCAGGTGCCCCCGTCGTCATCACGGGGTTCACTACAAGCCTGAATAACATCATTAAAGGCACTATTAAGCGTCACCTGATAATCATTGCGACGCAGGGTTTTACGTAGGCTTCTAGAGCAGGTTAGATCTGAGGGTGACAGCACACAGCGGGTTGCAGGGCTCCACCAGAGAATGGGGTCATCGTCTTGATACCAGGGAAAGATACCTGACCTATAGGCGTTCAGCAGAGTTTGCGGCTGCAAATTACCCCCAACGGCAAGCAGGCCGTCGGGTTCGGTTAAAGCACCGCTGGGATCGGGAAAGCGCGGATTATCCTGATCTAGCAGAGGTATCTGCACAGGCAGACTCCAGAATGGCTATGTATTTACTGATCCAGAAAACGCTCCGCGTCCAGCGCCGCCATACAGCCGCTACCAGCTGAAGTCACCGCTTGACGATAGACATGATCGGCCACATCACCTGCAGCAAATACACCTGGCACACTGGTTTCAGTGGCATTGCCGGCCATGCCGCCAGCTATGGTTAAGTAGCCATCTTTCATATCCAACTTATCGGCGAAGATATCGGTATTCGGCTTATGACCAATGGCAATAAACACACCGTCGACACTGAGGTCTTTGGTGGCGCCGTCAGCAGTACTCTTAATGCGCACACCGGTAACACCAGCGTCATCTCCCAGCACTTCATCGAGATTATGGCTCCACTCAATTGTGATATTGCCATTCTTCTCTTTCTCGAAGAGTTTGTCCTGGAGCATTTTCTCAGCGCGCAACTCATCGCGACGGTGAATCAAAGTCACTTCACTGCAGATATTTGACAGGTAGAGCGCTTCTTCGACAGCGGTATTGCCGCCACCGAGCACCGCGACAGGCTTGTTGCGATAGAAGAAACCATCACAGGTAGCGCAGGCACTGACACCTTTACCCATAAAGGCTTCTTCAGAAGGAAGACCTAAGTACTGGGCCGAGGCACCAGTGGCAATAATCAGTGAATCGCAGCTGTAGTTGCTGGAGCCCTTGAGGCGGAAAGGGCGCTCGTCCAACACCACCTCATCTATATGATCAAAAATTGTTTTAGTATCAAAGCGTTCCGCATGCTTTTGCATGCGTTCCATCAACTCTGGACCCTGAACGCCATCCGCGTCTCCAGGCCAGTTATCCACATCGGTGGTAGTGGTCAACTGACCACCTTGCTGAATGCCAGTAATAACAACCGGGCTCAAGTTGGCCCTTGCGGCATAAACAGCAGCAGTCCAGCCAGCAGGGCCAGAACCTAAAATAATCAGTGGATAATGTTGTGTCTCAGACATGGTTGCTCTCTAGTAAAAAGGGTTAAAAAATTTAACAGGGCTTGGTTGCAGCAGTGTTATATCAGTATTACTGAATTTAGAGCGCCATCATAATCAATCCCATGGCACGGACAAATAAGTTTTACACTATCTTTAATTAATATCCACTATCTTGCCGATTGAATTCATTGCCGAACTGGGCGATTAAGCGCCGCTGAAACATAGCATTTAATTCTCAACGGGCTACAATTGGACCTGCATTAACATACAGGGAATCACCCGTTGAGCACAGATAAGCGAAAGCCCCGCAACCCAGCACCAGTCGAACCCAGCTATAACGAAACCCGTGGCAAGCGATTGCTCGCCGAGGGCGCGCTAATAGGTTGGATTGCTCTCTGCTCAATACTACTGTTGGCCCTGCTCAGCTACTCCTCAGATGACCCAGGCTGGTCACACACCGGCGTTCGAGGCGACCTCAACAACGCCGTAGGCCTAGCAGGAGCCTGGATCGCAGATATCTTCTTTGCCCTGTTTGGGGTAATGGCTTTCCTGTTTCCCGCACTGCTTGCAGTTCGTGCCATACAAATACTGCGCACCTATATACTCCGTGAGGCGGATGCCTTTGACTCGGTCACCTTTACCCTCCGTGTAATCGGTTTTATTCTGGTGATGATCAGCGCCACTTCACTGGCCAACATTCAATATGCAGAAGTGCACAACAGCTATCCCTTTGGCGTCGGCGGCATACTCGGTAATAAAATTGGCGAAGCTACCATGGCGGTTTTCAGCTATGTTGGCAGTACCTTGATCCTGTTGTCGCTGTTCCTTTTCGGCCTCACGGTGTTTGTCGATATCTCTTGGATATCCCTGATTGATCGCCTAGGTCTGGCAGCAATGGATCTCTACGACCGAGCGCGCAGCAAACTTGCCGCGATGAAAATCGCCCGCGCGGAAAAAGCCAAGTCTCGTGAAGCAGTTCTAGAGCGACAGGCCAAAGTCGAAGTCGAAACCAAAATGCAAAAGCTGCGCACACCGCCAACCATCCAGGCCCCCAAGGCCAAACCAGTGGTCAGCAAGCGCATTGAACGTGAAAAGCAGCAGACACTGTTTGGCGACGCCGAAGTGGTTGGGTCACTGCCGCCAATAAACCTACTTGATCCCGCCGACAACAACACCAACAGCGGTTACTCCGCCGAATCTCTCGAACACCTATCGCGCCTGCTGGAGCACAAACTCCTCGATTTCGGCATCAAAGCCGATGTCGTCGAAGTATTGCCAGGCCCAGTGGTCACCCGCTTTGAAATCCAACCCGCCGCCGGTATCAAAGTTAGTCGCATCAGCGGATTAGCCAAAGATTTGGCTCGCTCCATGGCGGTTATCAGTGTACGTGTGGTTGAGGTGATTCCCGGCAAGTCGGTAGTGGGTATAGAAATCCCCAATGAAAAGCGCGAGATGGTGCGCCTCAGTGAAGTGCTTTCATCTGAAGCCTACGACCGCTCAAGCTCGCCAGTGACATTAGCTCTGGGTCATGACATTGCCGGCATACCCATAGTTGCCGATCTCGGTCGTATGCCACACCTTTTAGTAGCGGGAACCACAGGTTCCGGTAAGTCCGTAGGCATCAACACCATGCTTCTGAGCCTGCTGTTTAAAGCCTCACCAGAAGAAGTTAAATTAATTCTTATCGATCCAAAGATGCTCGAGCTATCGGTTTACGATGGTATTCCGCACCTTCTGACACCGGTGATCACCGACATGAAAGACGCCGCCAGTGGCCTGCGGTGGTGTGTTGGTGAAATGGAGCGGCGCTACAAACTGATGGCTGCACTGGGTGTGCGAAATCTGGCCGGTTACAACCGCAAAATCGAAGACGCCATTAAAGCCGGCGAGCCCATAACCGATCCCCTCTGGACATTTAACCCAGATGAAATGGGCTGGGATGCCACACAAGAGGCACCCGAAGCACCAACTCTAGAGACACTACCCTACATAGTGGTAGTGATCGACGAATTCGCCGACATGATGATGATCGTTGGCAAAAAGGTCGAGCAGCTAATTGCTCGAATCGCCCAGAAGGCAAGGGCAGCAGGTATTCACTTAATACTCGCCACTCAGCGCCCGTCAGTCGACGTTATCACTGGCTTGATCAAAGCCAACGTACCCACACGAATCGCCTTCCAGGTCTCCTCAAAGATCGACTCAAGAACCATTCTCGACCAAGGCGGCGCAGAACAGCTTCTCGGTAATGGCGACATGCTCTATCTACCACCGGGCACTAGCGTTCCAGAACGTATTCATGGCTGTTTTGTCGACGACCATGAAGTGCACAAAGTGGTCGCCGACTGGAAGCGTCGCGGTGAACCCAACTACCTCAGCGAAATCACCGACGAAACCGCCGTTTCCTCTATCGCCGTTCCCGGCTATAGCAGCGACGAAGAGGGTGAAGAGGACCCAGAATCTGATCCACTGTATGACGAAGCTGTGGCTTTTGTACTTGAGAGCCGCAAAGCCTCTATTTCATCTGTACAGCGCAAGTTGAGAGTAGGGTATAACCGGGCTGCGCGCTTGATCGAACAGATGGAAGTGGCTGGAGTGGTGAGCCCTATGAGTAGCAATGGTAGCCGTGACATACTTTCGCAGAGTGGGCGTTGATTATTACGCCAAAACAAAGGTTAAAAAAGCACTAAAAGCCGTCTAGACTAACAGCAGGATGCTGGTTCACCTCAATATCAGGGAAGAGCAATGCAATTGGAATTGCAAAATCTATGGCGGCCTATCGTAGCCGCCCTTGTTTTAGCTTGGCTTTGTGCCCTTGGCTACACGGCTATTCGTGATTTCAATATCGTGAGTGCTGTTGTGGCCCAGCTACCTCAAGATTCAATACAGACTTCTACAAAAACCATTACCTCAGATCCGGTCAAACTAGACTACGCATCTATTGCCGACATGTTTCTTATGGGGACAGTCGAACAAACCACCACACCTCAAAGCACTATCTCGCAGCTTCCAGAAACACGCTTGGACCTAAGTTTACGTGGCCTCTTTGTCAGCCAGGGGAGTGAGCTCAGCGGCGCGGTTATTGAAACGGGCGACAAGCAACCAAGCTTTTTTCAAATTGGCGATCTTATTTCTGAAGATATAGTCCTCGCCACCATTGAGGGCCAAGCCGCGATTATAGAACGCGATGGCAACCTCAGACTGATCCTAGTTCTTTGGGGAGGTAAATCTTAACCAGGACTAGTTACAGAAGATGCTGCTCTTTTAAGAGATTTAAATCATTAATAGCCAAGGAGGAAGTGAATATGACCGCAATCATCAGGGAAGATGAGCTCTCTCGATATTTTGATTTAGTTATTGAGCTCTGGCCAAAACAACTGAGGCTCAACATTGAAGATAGGGGAACGGACGGGGCTTCAGGCCTCTCTTGGCTGCAAAGAACCTATTTGGCTATTCGCACTGAGCTCTATGAGAATGTAGAGGATTGGGATTTGCAGGTGAGTACAGCTCTTACATCCGCGATCTATAGGTTTTTATGCATTCAGTCCGAAGCTAAGGAGCAAGCTACTCTTTCACGGGATTGTATCGATAAGGCTGCCGTAATGGATATTATGGATCAGTATCGAACCTGGTCAGTACTGCGTAAAGAGACAGCCTGAGATATCTGCTGTCCGAGAGGTGGGCTTTAGCCCTACACCTTGAAAATGGAAGCCCAGCGCTATGCTGGGCTTTTTTGTTGGTGCTGCGTTCACCCTTTAGATCAAAACCTGTAGACTCTAGGTTAATTTGCCTTTGGCAGCCACTTAAGTGAAAAACTCAACAATGCGTGTATTCCACAACATTACTTTGCTATGGGCCCTGTCCCTAGCACCACAAACGTGGTCCGGCGGCACCCCTGAAGTTATCCAGCAACTGCGCGATCTATTACAGCCAATCACCAGCCTGTCGGCGCGTTTTCAGCAGCAAATCACCGACGGGGATGGCTATAAACTGCAAGCCTCCGAGGGGCTTTTTCAAGTATCTCAACCTAATCGTCTGCGCTGGGTGATTGAGACACCCATGCCCCAGCAAATTATTGCCGATGGCGTAACGCTGTGGATCTATGACCCAGATCTGGAACAGGTGATTATCCAGCCCTTTAATGATGATATTGCCGCGACACCGGCGATTCTGTTTTCTGGTGATCTTGATCAGCTGGATGATGCTTACTTTGTGACCCAGCTTGCAGAGGGGCGCTTTGAGCTTAAGCCCGAGCAGGGTGGTAGTCTGTTCGATAGCATGACCATTGCCTTTGATGGGACCAAGCCCGCTTCTATTGCGCTGACCGATACACTTGGTCAAGTAACTAGGATTAGCTTCACTGAGCTTGACATCAATCCCGCGCTCTCTGGAGATCTATTTGTCTTTGAGGCACCAGATGGTGTCGATGTAATCAATAATGCCAACTGATCTTTTTAGCCAAACTGTTTATCGACCTCTAGCTGCGCGTATGCGTCCGGCGACGCTAGACGGTTTTTATGGCCAGGAGCATTTGATTGGGCCGGGCAAACCTCTGCGCGAGGCGATTGAGGGTGGGGCGCTGCACTCAATGATCTTTTGGGGGCCGCCGGGAGTGGGTAAGACGACTCTGGCGAAGATTATTGCCGCTTCGGCGGATGCCCACTTTGAGAGTATTTCCGCTGTATTGTCTGGGGTTAAAGAGATTAGGGCGTCAATCGCCAAGGCCACGGAACAGCGCGATCTGCGCGGTCGCAAAACCATCCTCTTTGTGGATGAAGTTCATCGCTTTAATAAGTCTCAGCAGGATGCCTTTCTGCCCTTTGTGGAAGATGGCACTGTAGTGTTTATCGGCGCTACCACTGAGAACCCGTCCTTTGAATTAAACAATGCACTCCTGTCTCGCTGCCGTGTCTATGTTCTGAAAAGCTTGGATAACGAGCAAATCAAGACAGTAATTCAACAGGCGCTGTCGGACCAGCAGTCTGGACTCGGCGAACGTCAGCTTCAGCTAGACAACGAGGCGCTCGAATTATTGGCCAGTGCCGCCGATGGCGATGCCCGTCGCGCGCTTAATCTGCTGGAAATTGCCAATGATCTGGCCAGTGAGTCTGGTGATGTGGCGGCCATTGATCGCCGGGTGCTGGAACAGGTATTGGTGGGAGACACGTGGCGCTTTGATAAGGGCGGTGAATACTTTTATGACCAGATCTCGGCCATGCACAAGTCGGTGCGCGGTTCCTCTCCTGATGCTGCCCTCTACTGGCTGTGCCGTATGTTAGACGGTGGCTGCGATCCGATTTATATAGCGCGGCGCTTAGTGCGTATGGCCAGCGAAGATATAGGCAATGCTGATCCGCGAGCCTTGGAGTTGGCGATGAGTGCCTGGGATGTTCAGGAGCGTTTAGGCAGCCCAGAAGGGGAGTTGGCTTTAGCTCAGGCAGTGGTTTATTTGGCTGTGGCAGCTAAAAGCAATGCTGTTTATAGCGCTTTTAACGCGACTATGGCGGATGTGCGTTCACTGCCCAGTTATGAAGTACCCATGCATCTGCGCAATGCGCCAACCAGTCTGATGAAAGATTTGGATTACGGCAAAGACTATAGATACGCTCACAATGAAGAGGGCGGCTATGCTCCGGGTGAGCGCTACCTGCCTGAGGAACTCAGCGACAAGCAGTATTACCAGCCCACAGATCGTGGCCTGGAAAAGAAGATCTCTGAGAAGCTCGCCTATTTACGCAGCCTTGATGATAAGCAAAAGGGAGCCGAGTAATGAATTGGGTTGCTGTTGCTGTCGGCGGCGCCTTGGGTGCCATGGCCCGCTATGCCATTAGCACTTGGATATTTCAGGTGTCGAACCATAAATTCCCCTATGCCACGCTCACTGTGAATGTGCTGGGCAGCTTTGTTATGGGAATATTATTCGTCGTGATTATTGAGCGTAGCGCCATGCCTGTGGAAATGCGCAGTCTGTGGATGATCGGATTTCTCGGGGCCTTTACAACCTTCTCAACCTTCTCGCTTGATGCCCTGGGTTTGTGGCAAAATGGCCACCTTTTTATGGCGCTGCTCTATGTGCTGGCGACAGTGGTTTTGTGTCTGCTGGCGATTAGTAGTTCAATTTGGCTGACGCGCTTACTGTAATTTTAACTTTAGACATATTTAAGCACTTTTTAAGGACACCACCATGCTTGACCCGAAGCTATTGCGCTCGGATTTAAATGCCGTTGCTGAGAGCCTACAAACCAAGGGCTATACACTAGATTGCGAGGCTTTTTTGGCTCTTGAAGCCCAGCGTAAAGCGCTGCAGTTAGCCGCCGAGAGTGTGCAGCAAGAACGCAATGCCTACTCCAAATCCATGGGTAAGATGATTGGTGAAGCCAAGGCCAAAGGGGAGGATATTGAGCCCTTAAAAGCCAAGGGTGAGCAGCTTAAAAATGATTCAGCAGCGGCGGATGCAGCGCTGACAGACATTCAGGGGCAGTTAGACAGTTTGCTGCAGGGGTTGCCCAATATTCCACACAGCTCTGTGCCTGCGGGCAAAACTGAAGATGACAATATTGAATTGCATCGGTGGGGCACACCGCGACAGTTTGATTTTGAGATCAAGGATCATGTCGATCTGGGTGATGGCTTTAATGGTTTAGATTTTGATGTGGCGGCGAAGATTACCGGTTCACGGTTCTCTGTGATGCGCGGTGGTTTGGCCAGCCTGCATCGAGCGCTGACGCAGTTTATGTTGAACACGCACATTAACGATCATGGCTATGAAGAAGTCTATGTGCCCTATATCGTTAACCGCGAGTCTCTGTTTGGCACCGGCCAGCTGCCGAAGTTTGAAGAGGATCTGTTTAAGCTTGACGATGAGCGTGAGTTCTATTTGATTCCCACGGCTGAAGTGCCGATCACCAATCTCTATCGCAATGAAATTGTCGATAACCTGCCGATTAAGTGTGTGTCTCATACGCCATGCTTCCGCAGTGAAGCCGGCAGCTATGGTCGCGATACTCGCGGCATGATTCGTCAGCACCAGTTTGAGAAGGTTGAGATGGTGCAGTTTGTTCATCCGGATAAGTCATGGGATGCGCTGGATTCTCTGGTGGGTCATGCGGAAGCGATTTTGCAGAAGCTTGAGTTGCCTTATCGCAGCGTGATTCTCTGTGGTGGCGATCTGGGTTTTTCGGCGGCCAAGACTATTGATCTTGAGGTTTGGTTACCATCTCAGGAGAAGTATCGTGAGATTTCATCTTGCAGTAATTTTGCTGATTTTCAGGCGCGGCGCATGAAAGCGCGCTTTAGGAATACCGAGGGTAAGCCTGAGTTGTTGCACACGGTGAATGGTTCGGGTTTGGCGGTAGGGCGTACTTTGGTGGCAGTGATTGAGAATTGTCAGCAGGCTGATGGTTCGATTGCGATTCCGGCCGTGTTGCAGCCGTTGATGGGTGGTATGACTGAGATTCGTTAATGGCCGCTTTTTGGCACCCAAGCCTGCCATCCTGAGCGTAGCCGAGGGATTTCCTGAACAGTGAGTCTAAGGTCTGAGTCTCTGCCGACGCCTTGAGGTCCCTCCACTTCGGTCGGGATAGCACTAACACAGGGACTTGAGGCAACAGCTGTTTTGCAGCTAATAATAAGAGCACTGTCACTAACCACAAGGGTGGCGGCAGTGGGACAAGTCACCAAACAACGCTCCACAAATAGAGAACTCATGGATTACCTACCCCTCTTTCACAATCTAAAAGGTCGCAATATCCTCGTGATCGGCGGCGGCGAAATTGCCCTGCGCAAGGTGCGCTTAGTACAAGAAGCCAGCGCAATTATTACCATTGTGGCCAAAGATTTCTGCCCAGACCTGTTAGAGATGGACGCTCGGGACAAGGAGCACGGTTGCAATGGCTTGACCCTAATTACTGCCGGCTATGAACACAAGCATATGCTCGACCTGCCCAATATAGTGATGGTAATCGCGGCAACTAATGATCGTGATCTCAACCGGTTAGTTTCCGAACACGCCCAAGCGGCTAATATTCTCTCTAATGTGGTGGATGATCCTAAGTTCTCCACTGTGATTTTCCCTTCGATTGTGGATCGCTCGCCAATCCAAATTGCCATTTCCAGCGGCGGCGATGCGCCTGTATTGGTACGCCTGCTACGCACCCGATTTGAAGCTCTATTACCCGCAGGTATGAGCAAGCTAGGTTCACTGGCTGGCAGCTTTCGCGAGCGGGTCAAAGCCAAGTTTTCCAATGGCGCTGATCGCAAAGCATTCTGGGAAGAGGTCTTTCACGGGCCAATCGCCGAGCAAGCTTATGCCAATAACCTCGACGAAGCCGAGCGTATGCTAGCCCACAAGCTTGAATCCACAGATGAATTTAAAACCGGCGAGGTCTATCTGGTGGGCGGCGGCCCCGGGGATCCCGATCTACTGACCTTTAAGGCTCTGCGACTTATGCAGCAGGCGGATATAGTGCTCTATGATCGCTTGGTCTCTCCAGAGGTGCTGAATCTTGTGCGCCGAGATGCGACCCGTATCTATGTGGGTAAAACCGCAGGCGATCATCCAGTCACCCAGGACAATATTAATCAAAAACTGGTGGATTACGCCCTTGAGGGCAACCGTGTGGTGCGCCTTAAAGGGGGCGATCCGTTTATTTTTGGCCGCGGCGGTGAGGAGATTGAAACTCTCGCCGAGCACGGTATTCCTTTTCAGGTGGTTCCGGGCATTACCGCCGCCTCTGGCTGTGCCAGCTATGCCGGTATTCCCCTGACACATCGTGACCATGCCCAGTCCGTACGCTTTATCGCCGGCCATTTGCGCTCTGGCAAGATGGACCTGAACTGGCCGGAGTTAGTCCAGCCCAACCAAACGCTGGTGTTTTACATGGGTTTAAATGGCATGGAGACCATCTGCGCGCAGCTTAAGCAACATGGTTTAGATGCCCAGACACCGGCGGCACTGATCGAGAAGGGCACCACTGACCGACAACAGGTGTTTATTGGCGATCTCGATAACTTGCCCGAAATTGTACGCAAGGCCGGCGCTAAGGCTCCGACTCTAATAATTGTTGGTCATGTGGTGAGCCTTCACGACAAGCTAGCTTGGTTTAATGTTACGGAGAAGACTCAATGACCACTGAATTTGATTACGACCTATTTGTTATAGGTGCTGGTTCTGGTGGCGTTCGCGCTGCTCGTATGGCGGCTTCTAAAGGTAAGAAAGTTGCGGTGGCTGAAGAGCGCTATCTCGGCGGTACCTGCGTCAATGTGGGCTGTGTGCCTAAAAAGCTGTTTGTCTATGCTTCACAGTTCCCGGAGTTATTTCATGCCAGTAAAGGCTTTGGCTGGTCTGGTGCTGAGGCACCGACCTTGGATTGGGCTGTATTGCGGGACAATAAAACCGCTGAGATTGAACGCTTAAATGGCATATACAACAATCTGATCAATAACAGCGGCGCCGACCTCTTTGACGGGCGCGCCACAGTCACTGGACCCCATCAGGTTGAAGTGAATGGCAAAGGCTACAGCGCCAAGGTGATTCTGATTGCCACTGGCGGCTGGCCCTATATTCCCGAGTTTCCCGGCAGCGACCTGGCGATTAGCTCCAACGAGATGTTCTTTCTCGATGAGCTACCAAAAACTGCAGTGGTAGTGGGGGGCGGCTATATAGCAGTGGAGTTTGCCGGTATTTTAAATGGTCTGGGTGTCGAGACTCATCTGGTTTATCGCGGTCCCAATCTTCTCAAGTCATTTGATCGTGAAATGAGCGATAAGGTAACAGAGGGCATGGCGGCCAAAGGGGTGCATATGCATCTGAGCACCCAGATTAATGAAATTATTAAGACTGACGCTGGTATCTCGGTGGTGCTGGATAACGGCAGTAGCTTGGGTGCGGGCCTGGCCCTCTATGCCACAGGCCGCCAGGCCAATACTGCCGGGCTTGGGTTGGAGCACACCAATGCAGTGTTGCGCCCCAATGGCTCAATTGTGGTGGATGATAATTTTTCTACCGGTGATCCCAGTATTTATGCCTTGGGCGATGTCATCGACCGGGTACAGCTGACCCCAGTGGCGATTCAAGAAGCCATGGTGTTAGTCGATCACCTATTCGGTGAGGGCCTTGCGCGTATTGTTTACGGGGATATTCCCACCGCGGTGTTCTGTCAGCCTGAACTGGGCACTGTGGGCCTTAGCGAAGAGCAGGCCAGAGCTGAATATGCGGATATAGACGTGTTTTTGTCGGACTTTAAGCCAATGCTCCAGACTCTGGGCGGCGGCAGCGATCGCATTACCATGAAACTGGTGGTGGACCGTGCCTCTGACCTGGTAGTGGGCTGCCATATGGTAGGCGAACACGCAGCGGAGATTATTCAAGGTATGGGCATTGCACTCAAGGCTGGCGCCACCAAGGCGCACTTCGACGCCACCGTGGGAATTCATCCCTCGGCTGCTGAAGAGTTTGTCACTATGAGAGAGAAAGCACGTTAAGTCACATTACGATAACTAACAGTAGGTTAGCTGATTTAATTAATCTGCTTTAAGAGAATTTAAAACTGACTTTTCGCTCTCTCAAGCAAACATAGGCTGACATATTTCAAATCATTCAGCGTTTTTAAGCTGTCAGCCTTGCTCTGGTTAACCACCACCAACAGCAGGGCGTGGTTAATCTCCAGAAAGCCACGGCCAAGACGGGATAATTCAGCAGGGCGCTCAGCCACCTCTAAGCGGGCAAACATGCGCGCCATGGAGGTAATAATCAGTTCATCATGAGCTGTATCCAGATCCTTTAGCTCCGGCACACCAAACATGGCCTGCACCAGGGGCAGTAGGCCTCGCTGATTGGTATAGGCCAACAGCATGCGCTCTACGGCCTTGTCGACAAACTTCTTCAGGCTCATAGTTTCAAGGCGTTCAGCTTCCAATTCCTGCAATACCGTATCAATCTCACCCAGCCATTGCTCCGCCAGAGCATAGAGAATGGCGTACTTGTTGGGAAAATAGTGATACAGGGTGCCCACAGACATCTCTGCGCGCTTGGCCACTAGGATGGTGGTCAAATCATCCTGACCCACCTCCTCAAGTAATTCTGCGGTTACCTCAAGAATCTTAGCGCGGCGCTCCAGAGCACGCTTTTGGATCGGTGCGTTGCGCGGTGTCAGTGTACGGGCATTGGTCATGGTTAAATCCTGTCGCGAAGGGCGAAGTAGAGCATCCCGGCGACCATGCCGGGCCAGCGCAGCAGGGTGCCGCCGGGGAAATTGCGGGTAGGTAGGCTGGAGATTAAGTCAAAGCGCTCAAGCTTGCCGCTAATCGCCTCAGCAATAAGCTTGCCGGCCAAGGTGGCGGTGGGCACCCCGTGGCCTGAATAGCCCTGAAGGTGCCATATATTGTCGCCTATGCGGCCAAAGTGGGGCATCCGATTAAGCGTGATAGCAAGCGTACCGCCCCAGCCATAATCGATTTTGCTGTTTTCCAGCTGGGGATAGATCTGCAGCATATATTTGCGCACAAAGCCTTTGATATCACTGGGGAAGCCTCGGCGATAGTTCTCGCCGCCGCCAAAGATTAGCCGATTGTCTGCAGAGAGCTTCCAGTAGTTAATCACGAAGCGGGTGTCCTGCATGGCTGTGTCTTGCTTGCTAACTTCAGCGGCCAGCGTGTCAGATAGGGGCTCGGTGGCCAGCACAAAGTTATTGATCGGCATAATATAGCCGTTGATACGCGGCTCGAGCTTTTCGATATAGCCATTGCAGGCCAAAACCAGTTCACTGGCGGTGACGTTACCATTAGCGGTACGCACAACAATGGAACTGCCTTCAGTGTAGCCGACGACCTTTGACTGCTCGCAGATAGTAACACCGGCCTCTGCAGCCGCTTTGGCTAGGCCCTGAGTATATTTGAGCGGATGCAGGTGCAATGACGCCTTGTCCCACTGAGCACCATAATAGGCCTGGCTATCGAGGAAGTTGGGCAGGGCTGTAGCGTCCACGTATTCCATCTGTTCAAACTGATAGTTATCCCGAAGGTGATGCACCTCTTCCTCAAGCTCTCGGCAGTACTTGCTGCGGTGGGCCAAATGCAAAATTCCCTGCTTAAGATCACATTGGATCTGATGCTTATGGATAAGCTGTTTTACCGTATCCACAGCCTCCAGCCCCATATCCCAGAGTCCTCGCGCTATTTCACTGCCAAACTGCTTTTCAAGGTAGTACTGATCTTTGCGCTGGCCGATTCCCACGTGCCCACCATTGCGTCCAGAGGCACCAAAGCCAACGCTTTCCGCTTCCAGAACGATCACTGAATAGCCGCGCTCAGCCAGATGTAGCGCCGAGGAGAGGCCAGTATAGCCGCCACCGACAATACAGATATCAACGCACTGATCACCGACTAATGGAGGGTAAGCGGTCTGTGGGCCTGCGCTGTGGGCATAGTAAGAGTTTACTTCTGGCATGGAAAAAGGGGCTCAGACTGATTAAGAATTGACATTACCACCTTTTCGAATAATAATTCAACATTAATTGAATAATTATTCGAAATAGAGTCTAAATTCAAAACTTATATACAACTTGTGGATAGGTGCTTTATGCAGTCGGAACAATCGGTGGAAGAGTGGCTTAAACAAAATAAGATCACGGAAGTGGAGTGCCTGGTGCCAGATATCACCGGTAACGCTCGCGGTAAATTTATTCCGGCGAATAAGTTCGTCAAAGAGGACAGTCGCCTACCTGAAGGAATCTTGGCGCAGACGGTTACTGGAGAGTATTCAGATGATTTTTGGGAGCTGCTCGGTACAGTTGATGGGGATATGCTCTTGGAGCCAGATCCATCGACAATGCGCAGGGTACCTTGGGCCAATGAGCCCACCGTCCAGATCATTCACGACTGCTTTACCAAGGACGGCAAGCCTCACCCATTCTCATCACGCAATGTACTTAAGCGCATCTTGGCACTTTACGAAGCTGAGGGCTTAAAGCCAGTGATCGCCCCGGAAGTTGAGTTTTATCTGATCGGCAAGAATATTGATCCCGACTCCGAACTGAAGCCGCCAATAGGTCGATCGGGACGCTACGAAACAGCACGCCAGTCCTATAGCATCGATGCGGCCAACGAATTTGAGGACTTTGTCGAGACCATGTACAGCTATGGTGGCGCCATGGGTCTTGATCTGGATACCCTGATTCACGAGTCCGGCGCTGCGCAGCTGGAGGTCAATTTTATTCACGGTGACCCGCTGGATCTTGCTGATCAAGTCTTTACCTTTAAGCGCCTGACCCGTGAAGCTGCGCTTAAACACAATATCTACGCCACTTTTATGGCCAAGCCGATGGCTTCAGAGCCAGGTTCGGCAAAGCATATCCACCAGAGTGTGCTGTCTCTAAAGGATGGCTCAAACATCTTTGCCACTGCAGACGGCGAGTACAGTGAGGCGTTTTATCATTATCTGGGTGGGCTTCAGACTTACACGCCTTTTGTGATGAGTTTTTTCGCACCCAACGTTAATTCCTATCGTCGCTTTACCCGCGAGGTTGCAGCGCCGATCAATCTACACTGGGGCTTTGATAACCGCACCACAGGATTGCGCGTGCCTGATGCTGCACCCAAGGATTATCGTATTGAGAATCGCTTTCCCGGCGCCGACGTTAACCCTTATCTGTCTATTGCGGCGTCTTTGGCCTGCGGTTATCTGGGACTTAAGAAAGGTATCAAAGCGTCTGAGCCCTTTACTGGCAATGCCTATAACGAGGAGATGCAGATGCCGCGAACTCTAGAAGAGGCGCTGCGCGGGCTCAAGGAAGACAACGATATTGTGGAGATATTTGGCAGCGAGTTTATCCAGCTCTATACCTCTATAAAGCTGGCAGAATTTGAAGAGTTTAATCGAGTGATTTCCTCTTGGGAGCGCGAGTTCCTGCTACTCGCGGTCTAGCGCCCAGTCAAGGTTGTCTATTAGCTGGAGATAAAGTCGATAATCCAATCTGCCACTAAGGCGCCATGCTCTTGCTCCTGCAGCGAGATCATGGCGTTTTTGTATGTGGCCGGTGGGTAGTTCTTTTCCCGCAATCTATACAGCGCTTGGGCATACTGATGGGAGAACTCAGGATGGCCCTGAAAGCTAAGAATATGCTCACCAATTGCAGTCATGGCTATAGGGCAGATATCAGTTGAAGCTAGTAGGGTGCTGCCGGGGGCGGGCGCTGTTACCTGATCTTGATGACTGTAGAGCAAATTTAAACTCCTAGCGCTTCCATTCAACTGCAGGCCTATATCAGCAGCAGCCTTAGAAAGATGAGTGGCTTTGACCCCTACACCCCAGCCGGCAGTGGCTTTTTCCACTTTTCCACCCAACGCCGACGCAATAATCTGATGGCCAAAACAGATGCCCACAGTCTTCTTATTGCTGTTGTGTAGAGCTCTAATAAAGCGGTGAAGTTCTGCAATCCAAGGCTCATTGTCATACACGCTACTTTTACTGCCCGTAATAATATAACCATCAACTTCATCTATATGACTGGGATACTGCTGGCGATTTACCGGGTAGCTAGTGAATTCAAGAGATTTCGCATCCGCGCCACGGGCGAGATTGGCGCTAACGAGTAGATTTTCCACCATCTCAGGGTATTCACCATACTCTGAAGCCAGTTCGGGTGAGACATCGTCCGCTCGCAGAATGCCGATTTTGGTTGTCACTGATAGGTTCTCCGGTAGGGCACATGAATCAAAACTAAGGATGTTCTACATTCACAAATAAGATACAAAAAGCTACGTAGTTATCTGATATAAATAGGGTTATTTACATTAAACGTCGCGATCTTTGCCTGATTTCGCCCGTTCTTTCATATCTGACTGTATATAGATCTGGTCCGTGGTACCCATACTGGCGTGCCCTAGATCATCCGACATATGCTTTAAAGGTCTGGTAGCAATATCCTGCGAAGCGCCAGTATGCCTCAACCAGTGAGTTGTGGCTTCACGGAGTGCCTTGGCTTCGCCGCCAAACCCCTCAGCCACCATCTTGTCGTAAGCCAAATCAAACCCTTGCTGAACAATACGCCGCAGTTGCCTTGATGTCATACCCCCTGAACCTCGGTTCTTGGCCACCATAGCGGAGTTAATACCAAAAGAAGCGTTCAGTGACGAACGGTAACGCTGATAGCGGTCAATATAAGGTGAAAGGGCACTGGGCACCGATACATCGCGCAATTTGTTGCCTTTACCCAGCACTTTAAGCCAGTTGTTACCGTCGCTGTCCTGCCAGTAATGCTTCCAGACCGGCTGCCAGTTAGACCGGTCAGATAGCTCAGACACTCTTAAATACAAGGTTTTAAGCGTAGCTATAACAAACAGGGTGCGCTCATGGAGAGGATCTTTGTCCGCTGCCTGCTCGGCACACTCCAACACAAAATCCCACTGTAGATCGGAGAGGCGTTTGATGTTTTTCTGCGTCGCGCCTTTAATCAGGTAGGGCGACTGCTTGCGAATTGCCGGAATAGGGTTCCCAAAGGCATAGCCCTCATCGGTTAAATAGTCGTAATAGGCGGATACTGCTGAGTAACAGATCTTCATCGCCTCGTGACTCAGGGTGTGGCCGTCTTGCGACACTTTGATATCAGTGCCCTCCACCATTGCCTGCTTGCGGTCTTCCTTGGCCAGTTTGCCGGCAAATGGCCGCCAATTTTTGTTTTGACGGCTCTCTCCGCCGATTATTTTAAAGCGATCCTGCACTGAACTCCCAACCCAGGCTGCGGGCGGATTGTGGACAAAATCAAAATATCCCTCTAAATCTGGGCGCTTGAGCTGGATAACACTTTTGCCAGCTATGGTCCAGGCCCAGAGTAATAAGCGTTCGACCTCATTGCGGTAACCGCGAAACGTGGCTTCGCTTTTGCGGCTGTAACTTTTTAAAAAGGATTGTGTGTAGAGAAAATCTTCCCGGGCATCGGGAATCTGTTTGCTGATCTTGTCGAGAAATAATTTCGAGTCTGGGTAACCATCGAGCATCTTAATGGCCATTGGCAGACGTACAAAGGACTTGTGCGCATCGAACAGTGGGCAGGCATTAAAGGCTTTGGACATTGATGTGGTTTCTCAGGTTTAGTCGTAGCGCAGACTTTATCAGCCTCTCCTGGCTCTGTCTAGCAAAGTCCACTAATTGAGATTAGAGGACATAGCGTATTTGTAGGGTTGGCCTCTTCTGCAGCCTTGGCGTCCTGTTCCGACAACGGAGCGAATTAACCAACAAGATGTCTATAGTAGTTAAATCGACTTCTGCTAAACTAGCTCCACACTGACAAGGACAACCATTATGTTGCGCGCTATTCTCGCCTTCGTTCTCACTGTTTCATTCTCATTCAATGCTCTAGCTATTGCGCCCATTGAAAAGCAGTCTGATCAGACCGCACTCTATCGTGAAATCCTCGATCGCCTTGCCACCCGCCATTACCGTGGTCAGGATATTAACGATGAGCTCTCCCAGCGCTATCTCGCGAACTATATCGAGATGCTTGATCCGCTGAAGAGCTACTTCCTTCAGTCAGACATTGAAGAGTTTAGCCAGTGGTCCACCCAACTTGATGATTTAGCCCGCCGCGGTGATGTAACGCCTGGCTTTGTCATGTTTAACCGTCTCCGTGATCGCCTGCTTGAGCAGTTAAAAGCCAATATTGCGTTATTAGAGAGCGACTATGAGTTCGATTACACCATTGATGAGACAATTGTTCTCGACGGTGAAGAACGCCAATGGATGCAGAGCGCCTCAGAGCAGCGTGACTATTGGCGCAAGCGCATCAAAGACTCGATGATCCGTCTATTACTCAACGACAAAGAGCCAGTTAAAGCTCGGGAACTACTGGTAAAGCGTTTTACCAACCAGATTACCCAAATGGAACAGCGAGATAGCCAAGATGTGTTCCAGCTCTACGCTAACGCCCTCGCCTCGCTCTATGACCCCCACACCTCCTATTTTTCGCCCCGCACCACAGAAAATTTTCAGATCAATATGTCCCTATCACTCGAGGGCATAGGCGCCGAGTTGCGCACTGAAAACGAGTACACCAAGGTTGCTAGGGTTATTCCCGGCGGCCCAGCGGATATGCAGGGCATTTTAAAAGCCTCAGATAAAATTATCGCTGTAGGCCAGGGCGACGAAGAGCTAGTGGATGTGATTGGCTGGCGTATTGACGATGTAGTGCAGCTTATTCGTGGCGCTAAGGATTCAGTGGTCAGATTAGAGTTGATTGAAGGCGGCAGCGACTCCGCAGACAGCACCAAAGTGATCGCCATTGTCCGAGACAAAGTTAAGCTAGAAGAAAAATCCGCTCAGAGTAAAATTATTAATATTAACCAGGATGGTGTCGATCTGAAGCTTGGCGTGATCGATATTCCCGCCTTCTATATGGACTTTGAGGCCTATCGCAAGCGCGATCCTGAGTATAAAAGCACCACCAGAGATGTCTATAAGCTACTCGCTGAACTCGGCGAAGAACAGGTCGACGGCATTATCTTAGACCTGCGCAATAACGGTGGCGGCTCGCTCCATGAAGCCACTATGCTCACTGATCTATTTATTAATACAGGCCCTGTGGTACAAATCCGCAACGCCTACCAGCAGGTATCGCGAGACCAGCGGGCAATGATGCGTGCCGCTTATAATGGCCCGCTACTGGTGTTAATCAACCGCCTCAGCGCCTCGGCCTCAGAGATTTTTGCCGGTGCGCTGCAGGACTATGGTCGCGCTGTTGTGGTGGGCAGCCAAAGTTTTGGCAAGGGCACAGTGCAGGACGTCACCGGCCTTAGTAGTGGTCAGTTAAAACTCACCGTATCGAAGTTTTATCGTGTCTCTGGTGACAGCACTCAGCACCGCGGCGTGGTGCCGGATATCGAATTCCCCTCCCTTTATGACAAAGACGAGGTAGGTGAGAGCCAGCAGGACAATGCCCTGCCCTGGGACAATATACACAGCGTGCCCTTTAAGGCCTTGCCTGGGGTTAAACAATTTGTGCCGTTACTGACAGCAGAGCATCAACAGCGCATCGCCAGTGACCCTGACTTTGTTCACCTGGTGGATACATTAGAGCTGAGCAATAGCTGGGATGCCGAAAAGGCTGTGTCGCTAGATATTGAAAAACGTCGAGCACGGAGCAGCGACTGGGATGAGCAGCGATTTTTGTTGGAAAATAAACGTCGCAAGCTAAAGGGCCTTGAGCTCTATGCAGATCAGAAAGCATGGAAAAATGACAACAAAGACAGCGACGACGATGCCGCGGTCGTCGATAGCGATACTAAAGTTGAGGACGTTGTCAGCAAGAACTCTGAGACCACAGATGAAACCGTGACTGATAACTCTCCCGTCAGCTCTGAAGGGACCTCTGAAGTCAGCTCAGTAGCTGATACGGAGAACGCTAAGAATGATGAGGACGAAGAAGAACAGGAAGATATAGCGGAAACCGACCCTATGCTTCAAGAAGCTGGCCATATTCTCGCGGATCAAATTCGCCTGCAGGCAAAGCCCACAAACAAGCAACTGATGGTGCGCTCACTGAAGGCTGAGAAATAGTTATGGCAGTAAGAATAGTTTCATTTAACGTCAATGGTCTGCGCTCGCGTCTGCATCAGCTAGAAGCGATGATTACGCAGCATGCGCCAGATATTATCGGTCTTCAGGAAACCAAGGTCAGCGATGAGGAGTTTCCCCATCAGGCGATCGCGGATCTAGGGTACCAGGTGAATTTCCATGGTCAAAAAGGCCACTATGGCGTTGCCCTGCTGAGCAAGTCCCCTGCCGTCGCAGTTACTCGCGGCTACCCATCAGATGAAGAAGATTCCCAGCGACGCATGATTCACGGCCAGTATTCTATCAATGGTCAAACAGTGCATGTGATTAATGGTTACTTTCCCCAGGGTGAGAGTCGTGATCACCCCACTAAATTTCCCGCCAAAGAAAAGTTTTACGCTGATCTACTGACCTATTTAGACAGCAACTTTAACCCTGATGAGCTAGTGGCGGTGATGGGTGATATGAATGTTGCGGCCAAGGACATTGATGTGGGGATTAAACCAGAAAATGCCAAGCGTTGGATTAAGACGGGCAAGTGTGCGTTTCTGCCAGAAGAGCGGCAATGGCTGCAGAACCTTCTAGATTGGGGATTGCAGGATAGCTTTAGAGAGCAAAATGCAGCTGATAATAGCTATAGCTGGTTTGACTATCGCAGCAAAGGTTTTGACTTGGAGCCAAAGCGGGGTCTGCGTATTGATCTGATACTGGCTTCGCCTGCATTGATGAAATTGGTTTCAGATACAGGTATAGACACCGAGGCCAGAGGCTTTGAAAAGCCCTCAGACCACTGCCCTATCTGGGCTGACTTGAGACTCTAAGCCGTCTTAGAGCTACACGCATAGGAACTTCCTAAGTCAACCAATCTCCCCCGCCGCCGTTCAACAGGAGCACAGGCAAATAAGGAGATAGACATGCGAAGAGCGCTAACCATATTGACCCTGAGCTTTGGCTTACTGGCCTTCCCGGGAACCGCACTGGCCGATCGCGATAGGGATAGAGCCTCTGCTAGCCTCAGCTATGGCGGTAAGCACAAGATTCATGAAAAGGTTTATGAAAAGGCTCATGGCAAACATCATTGGAAACAGAGCTACCACGACAGAAAGCATCAGGCGAAAAAACATCGCGATAGGATCGCCACCTACAGGCATTTTGACGGGCATAATTATGAGCACTGGCGCGAGCGTCGCATCCATCGAGCGCACCCGGGCTACAGAGAGCTGCGCAGGCATTATTATGCACCCCATTACGATCGCTACAGGAGCCATTATCGGCGCTATCATCGAGGTCATAAACACAGCCACCACCAGCATGATGACAATTACCTGGAGTGGGTAACGACCATGCTCCTGCTGAATGAACTTTTAGATGATGAATATAGCTATAGGTAACACTGTGTTAACTGCTGCGGAACTGGAGTTGGAACTGCAAAAGCTGTTTCCAGACCCGCAGGCACCACGGGAAAGCCACAGGGGCCGTTATATTGAGATCAATTGCACCGACCAGCGCCGCAGCAAAAACAATAGCGCCATCACCGAGGAACACTGGCTTGAGCAAGTTGTTACTAACGAAACTAATAGCAACAAGAAAATCTCTGGGTTAATGGCTATGCCTGCGGATACATTGTCCATGGAGGAATTTCTTCAGAGTATCGAGCGCCGCGCCTTTCATATGGCGAGAATGGCTACAGGTAGCCGCGATGACGCACTGGATATAGTTCAAGACGCCATGTTTAAGCTAGTAGAGAAATACTCAGCTAAGAGCGCCAGTGAATGGCGACCACTTTTTTACCGTATTCTAAACCGCAAAATCACCGACTACTATCGCCGCAATGCGGTCAAAAACAGACTCTTTAGTCTTGCCAGTTTTGGCATGCAAGCCAGCGATGAAGGTGCCGACCTAATTGACCGCGCTGAGGCTCGTAAAAGCGACGCCCCAGATCAAACTGTTGCTCGAGAGCTACAGATGCAAATACTCTCTGAGGCAGTTGCCCAGCTGCCTGGACGTCAGCGAGAAGCTTTTATGCTGCGCTGCTGGGACGGAATGAGCACTGCCATCACTGCTGAAACCATGGGCTGCAGCCAGGGTAGCGTCAAGACACATTACTCGCGGGCGATGCATTCCCTGCGAGCCTCACTGGAGGATTACCGATATGAATAGTAATACACAACGCAGTTTGCAGGAGCAGCTTGTAGCGCTGGAGCAAGACACTGCCAGCGAAGACCTGTTTCGCCTGGCCCAAGCGCGCAACAATGCCCTGCAGCAAAAGCCTAGAAAGACCAATCCTATACTCTGGCCGGCACTGGCGACTTCATTGGGTTCGGCGCTATTGGTCGCCCTGCTCTATATTCCTTCAGGGCCGACAATCACGCCAGAAAGGGAGATCATTGGCGATGATTATTACTCCGAAGTGGCGGATGAACACTTCGATTTATATGATGACTTAGACTTTTATGATTGGTTGGCGGATATTGAGAGCTAAACAATCAGTTAATAAAGGCTTTTTATTCGAGAGCCTTTTGCAGAGAGCCCGCACAAAGAGACAAACGATGAAAATTAAGCGACTAACAATATTAGCATTGCTGGCGACACTGACCTGTTCCGCCCTGCCCGTCGCGGCTGATCAACACGGCCACGAGCCGATCCCCTGGCAGAACCTGCCCGCCGACGCCCGCAGTGCATTGGCGCCCATGGAAGAGCGCTGGGATCAACTCAAACCCAAGCAGCAACATCGTCTTCTGCGCAAAATCGGAGACAAAAAATTTAAACAGGGTGCCAATCGCTGGAAACAGCTCTCACCAGAGCAGCGGCAGCGAATAAAGGATTCTCGCGGCCGGTTTAAGCAGTTGCCAGAGGAGGAACGCAGAGCGCTGCGCCAGCGATGGGAAAATATGTCTGAGGGCGAACGCCGGGAAGCGACTGCTGCGCGCCGAGCGCTGAGCCATTATCCCCCCAAAGAGCGTCAACGCCTTCTCAAAGAACTGCGCGATTTACCACCAGAGGAGCGCCGCGCTAAATTAAAAAAGATTAAAAAGGCAAAAGCTAAAAACCAAAAATCGAAAGAGCCAAACTAGGCACTTGAAAAATCTGAGACAAAAAAAAAGACCCCAATGGGGTCTTTTTTATTACTGCTTAACTCAGCGCATATCAGATTGATTAGAGCAGAGAATCAAGCTCAGGCAGTGCTGTAAACAGATCTGCAACCAAGCCGTAATCGGCAACCGAAAAGATCGGCGCTTCTTCGTCTTTGTTGATCGCAACGATCACCTTGCTGTCTTTCATACCCGCCAGATGCTGAATCGCACCGGAGATACCCACTGCAACATAGAGATCTGGAGCAACGATCTTACCGGTTTGGCCCACCTGCATATCATTGGGCACAAAGCCCGCATCAACAGCAGCCCGAGATGCACCAACGCCAGCACCGAGCTTATCGGCAATACTGTAAATCATACTGAAGTTATCACCATTGCCCATACCACGACCACCGGATACAACAATTTTTGCTGCGGTCAGTTCTGGACGATCTGACTTGGCAACTTCTTCGCCCTTAAATTCAGACTTGCCGGCATCGTGAGCAGAAGCAATGGCTTCTATGGTCGCTGAACCGCCCTCAGCAGGCGCGGCATCAAACGCTGTACCACGAACGGTGAGAACTTTGATTGCATCACTGCTCTGCACTGTAGCAATGACGTTGCCCGCATAGATTGGACGCTTAAAGGTGTCGGCACTGACAACAGCGCTAATTTCAGAGATAGCCTGAACATCCATCAGTGCAGCTGCACGAGGCAATATGTTCTTAGCGGTTGTAGTAGCGGTTGCCAGCACGTGGCTATACTCGGCGCCTACTTCAGCAATCAATGGCGCAACATTTTCTGCCAGTTGATGGCCATAGGCTGCATTGTCGGCAACCAATACCTTGCTGATACCAGCTACCTGAGCTGCTTGCTCGGCGGCGCCCTGACAGTTGCTGCCAATAACCAAGATGTCGATATCACCACCTATGGCTTGGGCAGCCGTAACTGAATTCAAAGTAGCTGGTTTGAGACTACTGTTGTCGTGTTCAGCGATAACTAAAATGCTCATGAGATCACCTTTGCTTCGTTTTTAAGTTTGTCTACTAACATGGCTACATCTTCTACCTTGATACCGGCTTGACGCTCGGCGGGCAATTCAACGCCCAGTAAGGTGACACGGGGAGCAATGCTTACGCCCAACTCATCCGGTGTCTTGACATCCAATGGCTTGCGCTTGGCTTTCATAATATTTGGCAGCGAGGCATAGCGCGGCTCGTTCAATCGCAGGTCCGAGGTAACAATCGCTGGCAAGCTCAACTCTAGGGTCTGCAGGCCGCCATCGACTTCGCGGATAACCACGGCTTTGCCATTGTCTAAGCTCAGCTCTGAGGCAAAGGTTGCCTGTGAACAGTGTAGGAGTGCGGACAGCATTTGACCGGTCTGATTGTTATCACCGTCAATTGCTTGCTTACCCATCAAAACAAGGTCTGGTGACTCTGCATCGCAGACAGCCTTCAAACACTTGGCAATCGCCAGTGGCTCGAGAGACTCATCGGTTTCAACAAGAATGGCGCGATCGGCACCTAGAGCCAGCGCGGTGCGCAACTGCTCTTGACACTGCTTAGGGCCTACTGAAACAGCAATCACTTCGGTGGCGATACCCTTTTCGGCGAGACGCACCGCTTCTTCAACAGCAATTTCACAGAATGGGTTAATCGACATTTTGACATTCGCCAGATCAACATCTGAACCGTCAGACTTGGGTCTTACTTTGACGTTGTAGTCTACAACGCGCTTTACAGCGACCAATACTTTCATGGTTTTCCTTCCACATGGCTGAATAAAAGGGTGATTTGAAGCGCCGCACCGTAGGCTTGCGGAGGGTCAAATTTCGAGTCGCTCATATTGCATCGCTAGGCCTGATAAATCAAGCAACCGCGCGGCCTAACGCGACCAGCGAGTCAGCTCGGACGGCCGGTCATGGTTATAAATTATGGTTATCAATAATCACTATAGCTATGCCCATATGATGGTTGTAACATAACGGCTGTCAAATCTAACGCTCTTGGGAGAATAAGTGTGGAACGCGAATATATGGATTACGATGTCGTCATCGTTGGCGCCGGCCCTTCGGGCTTGGCCGCAGCATGTCGACTGAAACAGGTTAACGCTGATATATCAGTCTGTGTGGTAGAGAAAGGCTCTGAAGTGGGCGCTCATATTCTATCCGGCGCTGTTTTCGAACCCTCGCCTCTCAATGAGCTCTTTCCAGATTGGAAAGAGATGGGCGCTCCCCTGCTGACGCCAGTCACTGAAGATGATATTTTCGTCTTCACCGGTGCCAGCAAACGCATCAAGGTTCCAGGACTATTTGCTCCTAAAACCATGCACAACGACGGTAACTATGTGATCAGTCTCGGTAAACTCTGCCGCTGGTTAGCCGAGCAGGCAGAAAATCTTGGTGTCGAAGTCTTTCCAGGCTTTGCTGCTGCAGAGATCCTCTACGGGGCAAACAATGAAGTTCTGGGTGTCGCCACCGGTGATATGGGTATTGGTCACAATGGTGAGCAGAAGGGTTCCTATATGCAGGGCATGGAATTGCGCGGTAAGTACACTCTGTTCTCCGAGGGCTGTCGCGGGAGCCTAGGCAAGCAGCTGATTGCCAAGTATCAGCTCGATGCCGGCAAAGACCCCCAGCACTACGGCCTCGGTATTAAAGAGCTGTGGACTATTCCTGCCGATCAACACAAACCGGGGCTGGTGGTTCACTCTGCTGGCTGGCCGCTGGATGAAAGCAAGTCACTGGGTGGCGGCTTTTTATACCATCTAGAAGACAATCAAGTTGCCGTAGGTTTGATTACTAACCTGTCCTATACCAACCCCCATGTCAGCCCCTACGATGAGTTTCAGCGTTACAAGCATCATCCTGAGATCGCTAAATATCTCCAGGGCGGCGAGCGCATTACCTATGGTGCCCGCGCTCTATTAAAAGGTGGCCTGCAGTCCCAGCCGAAAATGTCTTTCCCCGGTGGAATTCTGATTGGCGACGATGCTGGTACTCTGAACTTTGCTAAGATCAAAGGCAGTCACACGGCTATGAAGTCTGGCATGGTAGCAGCTGAAACCGTTGCCGAAGCGCTGGCAGCTGAGAAGTCAAACACAGATCTGATCGAATACGCAGCGGCCTATAAAAGCTCTTGGGCCTACAAAGAACTGCATATGCAGCGTAACTTTGGTCCAGCACAGCACAAGTTTGGCAATATTATTGGCTCGGCTTATGCCTTTATCGACATCAATATCTTTAATGGCATGTTGCCCTGGACGCTGTCCGACAAGGTTGCAGATCATGAAACCTTAAAGCCAGCAAGTGAGTGCCCTAAAATCAACTACCCCAAGTATGATGGTAAGTTGAGCTTTGATAAGGCTTCATCGGTGTTTATGTCGAATACCAACCATGAAGAAGATCAGCCCTGCCATCTGGTATTAGCTGATCCGGATCTGCCCATTAGCAAAAACTTAGAGCTCTACGATGAGCCAGCCCAGCGTTACTGTCCAGCTGGTGTCTATGAGGTGGTAGCCAACGATGATGGCAGTCAACGCTTTCAAATCAATGCCCAGAACTGCGTGCACTGTAAGACCTGTGACATTAAAGAACCCAGCCAGAATATTAACTGGGTTGTGCCTGAAGGTGCTGGCGGACCCAATTACCCGAATATGTAAGCGACAAAACTTACCTGAGAACGCCTTTCTAAGTGGGCTTGTTAAACAAGGTAGACCAGAGAGCAAAATGCCCGCATCAATATTGCGGGTATTTTTTTTGACTGCTTTTTGGGCGGTTTAGAAACTACCGAGAATAAAATCTTCGCCCATACTGCTAATACTGAGCTTATGGCTCTCAGTATCACTAGATTCTGCGGCCCACTCAACGATCTCATAGAATACATTGCGACTTAGTAGCGCCTGGAGATTGCGCCGCACTAACACCAGCGGCAGTGGCTCTTCGGAACCGGGGAAGGTGTGCATGGAGAGCGGGTGCTGAGAGTCGACAACCACCACATCGCCAGTGCGCGTGGTTAACTTGATCGCCTGAACAGCATCCCGAGTTTGTCGTTCGGCGGCAATCACAAATAGAGGCGCAACCTCCACCTGGATCCGCCACTTCTCTACTGGGGTGATTAGAAAGTAGTCTCCCTCTTCATACCAGAGTATTGAGGCAAACAGCTTCACCATCGCCGGGCGCTTAATTTCGCCCCCCTCATGTATCCAGCGCCCCTCTCGATCGACGAGTACATCCATATCACCGCTGAGTTGCGGTCTCCATAGGTGTACAGGGGGCAGTGACGCAGAGGTTTTTTCTTGGGATGCCAGTAAATCGGCGAACCGGCTCTCTAACTGATCAGTCACGAGAGGCTCGGCTACTTGTTCGATTCGGGGGATTTAAGGGGCTTGAGGGCGGTATTTTTAGAGCTAGACTTAGTCACTGTAGGATCCCGGTACTGACCGCTATTGCCAATGGTCACGCCGACACCAGTGATAAACTTCATCAAATCGGCACTGTCGAGGCGATAATTCCAACTCCGACTAAAGCACAGTTCTACTGCACCCTGGGCTAAAGCCCAGCAAGCCAAATAGTGATAATGTGGGGGAACATCTTCCAGCACGCCGCGTTCAATCAACCGGGTGATCATGCTATTCAGAGAGTCTTCATTGGAGCGACGCATAAGGTGAAGTTGATCCAGTTGATCAGCCACATCTGAGGCATCGACCAAGCGAACTTCCAAGTGCTGCACCAAGCGATCGAGTTCAGGACGCTCCAGGCGCGACTCAAAGTAGGCCTTGGCCGCTGCGCCGGACTCGCCAGCTTCGGATTTGGCTATGCCTTCGGCCAAGCGCTGCGTAATGCTCTCTTCATAGTCGAGCATGATACGCACCAGAATTTCATTTTTGGTGAGAAAGTGTTTATACACCGTGCCCTTACCTATGCCGGCTTTGGCGGCAATGCTCGACACGGTTACGCGATCTATACCGTCGGACAAAAATAGCGACAGCGCAGCGTCGATAATCTTTTGTTCACGATTAAGAAAGATCTTTTTCTTTTCGCGAATTCTATCTGCACTGGAGGATTTGCTATTCATATAAAAAACAATCTTCTCTCAATCCGATGGATTACCATTAAAAACCTTATCCCTGCCAAAGACAATCTCTAAAGGCTCAGGTCGCGGTTACTGGCGCGAATAAACTCACTCTTTAAGTCGGCAAAGGTCTGCACGGCAGGAAACTGCGGAAATTCAGCAATCACATTGTCCGGCGCATGGAACAAAATTCCCGCATCTGCCTCAGCTAGCATTGTTGTATCATTATACGAGTCACCGGCGGCGATGGTTCTGTAGTACATGCTTTTAAAGCCCACTACAGCCTGGCGCTTGGGATTGGCTTGTCGCAGATGATAGTCGATAACCGTACCGTCGTCAGCGGTCTCTAGCTTGTGGCACAACAGTGTCGGATAACCCAGCTGCTTCATCAGCGGGCTGGCAAATTCATAAAAGGTATCTGAGAGAATAACTACCTGAAAGCGCTCCCGTAGCCAGTCGACAAAATCAATGGCTCCAGGCAGTGGTTCGAGGGTCGCAATCACCTCTTGAATTTCATTTAAACCCAGGCCCTGTTCGCGCAGTATATCGAGGCGATAACGCATCAGCACATCGTAGTCTGGCTCGTCGCGGGTGGTCTTCTTTAATGCTTCTATACCAGTTTTTTCAGCGAAGGCGATCCAAATTTCCGGGACCAAAACACCTTCCAGATCAAGACATGCGATTTCCACAGATAGTACTCCCAAGATTTTATTTTGCCTGCACTTTACGTGGTTACACAAACCTGCGCAATCGCCATCGCCGCGGATAAAAAGTTATAAGCCTATAGCCTCTTATTATTTTTACTAATTAGCCGCTTTTGCTATAGTGCCGCCCTTTGAAACCTATCGGAAAACCCTACATGAACTCGATCACCAATATCGTTGATATAGAAAGTGAACTGGCAACTCAGTCACCACAAGAAATCCTTAGTTACGCACTCGAGAACTTTGACAATATCGCGATCTCATTCAGTGGTGCCGAAGATGTAGTGTTGGTCGATATGGCCTACAAAATTCGCAAAGATATACAGGTCTTCTCTCTGGATACAGGGCGCCTGCATGCTCAGACCTACCGTTTTATTGAAGCTGTGCGCAACCACTACGGTATTAAAATCGACCTGGTGATGCCAGAAGCCGCCAAAGTCGAGAAGTTGGTTAAAGAAAAAGGGCTATTTAGTTTCTATCAGGATGACCACAAAGAGTGCTGTGGCGTACGCAAGATTGCACCCTTGCGCAAGCAACTGCTGACCGTGGACGCCTGGATTACCGGCCAGCGCCGCGATCAGAGCCCCGGCACTCGCGCTGCAGTACCGGCAATCCAAGACGATAAGGCCTTTGCACGACCAAATGACCGTCTGACCAAGTTCAACCCCTTGGCCAACTGGACATCTCAGCAAGTATGGGACTATATTCGCGCTAACAATGTTCCATACAATGAACTGCATGACGAAGGCTTTGTCAGCATTGGCTGTGAGCCCTGCACTCGCCCTACTGGTCCAGGTCAACACGAGCGCGAAGGTCGCTGGTGGTGGGAAGAAGCGACTATGAAAGAATGTGGTCTGCACGCTGTTAACATCAACAAGTAAGCGCGATTTAAAGGAGACAGGTATGAAAATCACCATGGTCAAAAAGATCTTTGCCGATGGGTCTCCGTGTAAGAAATGTGGTGAGATTGAAGAGAAGATGCGCGCGGCGGGACAGCTGCAGCGCATCGATCGCACTGTTGTCGCCGACGAGTCCAATGATCAATCAGAGGGAATGCTGCTGGCAGCAGAGCACGGCGTCGATCGCGCGCCATTTTTTATCGTCGAGCGCGATGGTGTACCTACAGTGATTTATACGGTCTACTTTAAGTTTGTTAAAGAAGTACTGGATGCAGAGACCAGCGAAGAAGACGAGATTGCTGAAATTATGAATGACGTGGATTTGGACTTTTTATAGAACTGCTTTTTAACAGATCCAACCCTGCTGCGCAGTTTGTCTCTTGCCGCTGCCTTGTAACAGAT